>Ga0155727_107_pt2 | contig 3567 bp, 3 predicted proteins | sample RifCSPlowO2_01_FD_116149 | JGI IMG/M metagenome (GOLD analysis project Ga0155727, IMG submission 116149) | Candidatus Roizmanbacteria bacterium RIFCSPLOWO2_01_FULL_41_22 | reverse complement strand
ATTTTTAAACCACTGGAAGACGTCTGGCCGACGGCCACCAATATCACCATCTCCATCCTGCCACAAACGAGAGCCGTGGATGGCTCTTCTCTGGATCAACCGTTTCAATATACCTTCACCACCAGCTTCCCCGATGGCGCTTAATAGTAAAGCTCGCCATTGACAGCTGCTCACAGATTCCTCTACAATGAATCAATAGACATCCCTAACACCATGACTATCTTCGGCTATCTTAGAAAAGGAATTCGTTGGTTTTCCAAAGGCTTTTTTGTGGTAGCAGTTTTCTTTACCATTATTAATTTATTTATTTATCTTTCGCATGATAATGCTACTCCAAGGCCGTCCTACGAAGCATCTTTAGAAAAACAGCACAAAGAAGTATACGCTAAGATGAACAATCCTCAATATTCTGAGGAAGATAATCTGATTAATGATATTTATCGACTGGTGTCTTGCAAACTTACAGGATATTATTGCACAAGCCATTACAGCGATGCTGGTAAGGATTTTCAAGACAGTTATCTTGGTTTTACAGCCAGTCTTTTTACTGCTCCTTATGCTTATCCCGTCGCTTCCGGTACCTATTATGTATACGACTCCTTAAAAAATGCCGATTTTATTCCATCGGCCTATGCCGACGAAGGAATTGGCTTTGCCGGGCTTAAGCCACTTTTGGGAATTTGGAAAAAGTTTCGTGATATCGCTTATTTAATCCTTGTTTTTATTCTAGTCGCCATTGGCTTTATGATTATGTTCCGAAGGAAGCTTGATCCACACACTGTGATAGGTATAGAAAGTGCCCTGCCTAGAATTGTTGTTACTTTAATATTAATCACCTTTTCATTTCCCATTGCCGGTTTCATGATTGATTTTATGTATGTGCTAATCGCTTTAATGATCATTGGTATTGGTCATGTTTCTGGTATCCCCGGCCTCAACCCTGACGTTCTAATCGACAAATACCTACAAGCAGGACCCGATGATATCCCATCATTATTATCCGGTGTTAATGGATGGGGTTTTGCCAATTTATGGGACATGTTTGCTACTCTTCCAAATGCTCTTATTGGATTATTTGGAAATACATTTGAAGTAATTACACGCCTTCTTGGCTCGGTACTGGCAATTCATTTCTTTGGAGGTCGCATGCTCGGCTTGTTTGATAAAACTGTCGCAAATATAGCTAATATAGAGGCAGGAGGCGAGGCTGGGGTCAATGTTGGTCTTACAGGAATATTCAGCGCCCGTCTCGCTGACTTTGGAAAAGGCCTCGTCAACAGCGGCCTAGCACCAACGGTAGCCATTATCATTGGTCTATTAGGTTTTGCTGCATTCCACAATTTAATATTTGGCGTGTTGATATTTTTTACATTAATTTTCCTTTCTTTCCGGATTTTATTCATGTTGTTTTCTTCTTATTTAAAGATACTTATTCTCGTATTGATTTCGCCTTTGCTTATTATGTTTGAAGCAATCCCGGGGAAATCGGCTTTTTCCAAATGGTTCAAGGGTCTTTTTGCAGAGCTCCTCACTTTTCCATTACTCATAGGAATATTTCTTTTAGGAACAATTATTTTTGAGGTGGCCGCCAGTGGCGAACTAATAAAATTGCCCTTTTTTTATAAACTTGACACTGGACCATTTAGTGCTATTTTAGGTTTTGGTTTTTTGTTTATGACGCCAGACCTTATTAAGATTGCTAAGAAACTTATGGTTCCCGAGTCGCTTCCGCTACCTGATGTTGGACCCGGAGTCTTCTTTGGGGGAGCCACCAGTGCGGTGAGTGGCGGACTTGGCAAGGTAAGTAGTTATGCCAGCGCCTTCCACTACATTAAACCCCTTCAGGGAGTAGTGGGATTGGTCTCAAAAGGAGCGCAAGAAGCATTATTCGGCAAGGAAACGCCAACTCGTAGATAAGTCTCATCCTAATCCAGGCAATCCAAGAACCTGAACCCCTATAAGTCTTAAGATGAAAACTGAAAAGATGATCAGTATCAAGCCAATCACACAAGAAGTAATGTTTTCGCGAGCTTTTTGGATACTCTCCGCTTCGCCTCGAGACACTTGAATCCTAATGGCTGAATAAATAATACATAGTAATGCAAAAAGACCACCAAATCCGATGCCAATCTTTAAAATCCAAGCTGAAATGAAAGTTGAAGGATCGAGGGGAATACAGCCCAATCCGCTCCAGTACCCATTTTGAGTAGTCGCACAGTCAACGCACGCGCTCGCTTCCGATGAATTTTCAAACTTATATACCCCACACATCGCTGATAGACGATCTGTCTGGGCTGAATTGGTGGTGAGAGACTGGCCAGAAACGCTCTGAGGTAAAACACAAGTACACTTGCCTTGTGCCGGATCACTATTCGCCTCCCCGTATAGACAAGGTAAATTGTTGTTGTAATCTTCCTGGAGCTTCTGAAAACTCCGATCTGTTTCCTCATATTTCTTAATCGGTCCGCCAACAAATGGGAAATGACTTAGTATGTCCTGTCCGGGAAGATCGGGCAAACCCTCTGTTTGGTTGTAACAACAGGCATCAATACCATTCTCTCCGCCGGCAAGCCCACAATCAAGTCCAGGCATCATCTGTCTAGCAAAGACAGCATTATCCACTATTGCCGGTAAAGTAAGAAAACAAAACAGGAGTGCAAGTATTAGGAATGCTTTTCTCATACTATTGACTATACCAAAAAGAATCAATGATGACCACCGCCACCACCGCCTCCACCACCACTGCCGCCACCCTCTTTTTCCTTTTCTCTTGCGGCCCACATCATAGCTAGCAGGGCCGCTATTGCTAACGCAATGCCTAAAGGAATATATGTTTCAATCATTCGATTTTGCCAATTAAATCCGGTGGCCTCATCGATTTGGCCCATATGGTTAACGTTGTGTTTCATTATTGGCTTTGGCTTAAGATATGCTGACAAAAGCGACTTAACGTATTTGCCTGCGTGCCCAACCAAAGGCACATCACTCTGAATGAGACTGTCCACTCTTCCGGCCCAAAGTTCTTGAGATTCTGATAAAGGCTGTGACCCCTCACCGGGCGTATATTCTTTTAGCTTTAGTCCGGTGGCTCTTATCAAAACATCCTTTACTACTTTCCAATCATCTGAATCAAGTTGGGTTACTTTACGTTCAAACGTTTGGATATAATTATCCGCCATCAACGTTGCCTGACCCCCAGTACTAGTTCGATAGATATTCTCAAAGAAGTCCCCTAAAAACTTTATTCTAAAGGCCCTATCTTTTGCAAATAATCGCTCAATAAAGATAATTAATCTCACTGAATAAGCATCGGCCTGATCTTGGGCCATCATCCGAATAGGCAGAATCATTTTTTCTATGTCTTCGGCGAGATGTTTTTCCGCTGCCTCTTCAAGTGCATGCTTAGAGCTCGTGTCAGCAAGTGCAAATTTATGAAAACCTTCATTAATCAAATGAATTAATGTTTCATTAAGACCTTCGACCACTTTATGTGTTTCTGACATCATCCTTGCTGTCGCTCGAGCTCCTCCCTGCTGCATAAGAAAGTTTGTAAAATCAAAGTCTCCA
>Ga0155727_132_pt2 | contig 4960 bp, 5 predicted proteins | sample RifCSPlowO2_01_FD_116149 | JGI IMG/M metagenome (GOLD analysis project Ga0155727, IMG submission 116149) | Candidatus Roizmanbacteria bacterium RIFCSPLOWO2_01_FULL_41_22 | reverse complement strand
CGCCGCCACCATCCGTGCTAAATAATACAGAGCAGCATCGACCGCTCCCGCCCTCATACTTTTAATAAATGCCGAAATAGTATTATAGTGTTCGTCCCCGTCTTTATCGTAAATTAAAGCTGTTTTCTGCAATGCTTCCTTAATATCCGCTTCCCCAATGTTAATTTTGGTGACTTGAGCCTTCTTCTTCGAATCAACAATAAATTCCAGAGTGTTCAGTGCGATTCGCGCATCCCCATTTGACGCCAGCGCCAATCCTTCCAGTCCTTTCTTGTCGACAATAATCTTCAGTTTCCCATAACCCCGTTCCTTATCTTTTAACGCTTGGTTAATAATTTTTTTAATTTCTTCTGGAGAATGCGGCTGTAAGACGAAAACTCGAGAACGAGATAACAGTGCCGAAATTACTTCAAACGAAGGGTTTTCCGTTGTCGCCCCGATAAGAATAATTGTCCCGTCTTCAACATGGGGCAAAAAAGCATCCTGTTGCCCTTTATTAAACCGATGCACTTCATCGACAAAAAGAATCGTCCGTTTCCCATCCAGTTCCTGACGCTTGCGAGCCACCTCGACAATTTCCCGCACTTGCTTCACACTTCCCGAAACGGCGCTGAATTGCACAAAATGTGACTTAGTAATCTGGGCAATTAATCTGGCGAGACTGGTTTTTCCCGATCCTGGTGGTCCCCAAAATACCATTGACGGAATTTTATCCTGTTCAATCGCCTCCCGAAGAATTTTTCCTTGTCCCACTATATTTTCCTGACCGATGAATTCAGTCCACGTCGTCGGCCGCATTCGCTCCGAGAGTGGGACAAATTCTAAATCCTTTTTCGACTCATCAAATAGCTTCATGGTTGGCCCAATTCTATGATATGTTGCTGTATAATATCAAGTCATATGAAAACCACTGCGGGTAGTTTGGAAAAAGGCGAATTCGTCGAGCTGAATGGTGACCCTTTTCAAATCACCAAGATTGATCACAATTTTCGGGGAAGAGGTCAAGCCAATCTAAAAATAAAATTAAAGAATGTTCAGAGTGGCAACACCGTCGAAAAAACCTATGGCCCCAGTAATACGGTGGAAAGAATCGACGTTGATGCTATTGAAATGCAATTTTTGTACAAAGATAATGCTAATTTAACTTTCATGAATGAGCAGACTTATGAACAATATGAAATTAGCACCGAATCAGTCGGCGATCTAGGAAACTATTTTAAGGAAGGGCAAGCGGTTTATATTCTGGTCCTTGATGGTAAGGCGCTGTCCGTGCGGCCGCCGAATACCGTGAGACTGGAAGTGATTGAAGCTCATGATGCGGTTCGCGGCGACACTGCGGCCGGGGCGAAAAAAATGGTTACTCTAGAAACTGGTGTTAAAGTTAACGTTCCCCTCTTCATAAAGAAAGGCGAAGTAATTGTGATCAATCCTGAAACAGGCGAATACATGGAGCGCGCCTAAAGTTACTTCTTCCTCTCCACTGTTTGATAAAGCTCTTTTGAAGCGATAACAAAAGCGCCAAGACCGAAAACTACCACGAAAAAAAATACGAAAAATGAAATAAAGGGTAGTATCATCACCAGAGTGACGCAGACTAATCCAGTAACAAAGATCAGGCCATCGTGAAGTTTCTTCTTAGTTTTACTCAGTAATAATTTCCCGACACAGTACAAGGAAACAATGGGGGCAAAATATAGTAATACCGGAAATAAGACTGAGACGATAAAACCAAGTGGCAAACCAACTAGCGAAACAAATAATGCGATGATAATAAATGGCATTGCTATTAACGTTATCAATCCGACGAAGAACGTTTTTAGGGGTGTTTTTTGAAGAATTTGAGTTGCCCGTCTATTGAAATTGGGGAAAAAGTGGACAAATAACAGTCCAGTAATCAATAGGGAAATAAAGCTTAGAATAGCAAGGAAGGTTAGCACTGCTTTAAGGCCCGCATTAATTTCTCCTGTATTTAGCGGCATCGCCACTTCATCAAGTTTGCCGTAGATAATTGCTTGCGGCCCCCGGTACATCTTGCCGGTTATCAGGTGGGCATCGCCGTCTATGGGGCCGCCCAAAAGAGTGTTGCCACCAACTGCCACCAGATTACCTTTGAGATGGGCATTGGGATTGATGGAGAGATCACCGCTAATAACGGTAGCATTACGGCCAATGGTACCATTGATAAGCACTTCCCCGCCGGCAACTCTGATATTTTGTAACACTTCACCGTTAATCTGGATTATGCCGCCGGCGGCGAGCACATCACCATTCACCGTTCCGTTGACAACAATTCTCTCGCCGGCGGCATACAAATCGCCATTAATCGTCCCAGCGATTTCCACAATTTCTCCACGGGCAAAGAAATCCCCATCGATAACTTGATCCGGCGCTACTGTAGTAATATTAGTTTCCTTAAAATCAGGTCGACTATTCTCCTGGGCAAAGGTAACTGAAGCCAATAAAAAAATGGAAAATAAAGAAACTACCGCTATTTTGCGCATATCCTAAATTCTAGACACTATATCGAAGTATGTCAACCCTGACCAGTTGAATAAATAATCAGTATTTGGTAAAATTCTATTAACTCTTTATCAAGAGTGTGGGGAGAGACTTGGCTCCATGAACCACCAGCAACCAATATCAAGTAGATATAGGTGCTCCAGCCAAGAACGATAATCATGAAAAAGTACATTGCCGAATCAGTCACCTACCTTCATCCCGATAAAATCTGCGATCAGATTTCCGATTTGCTACTTGATGAATATCTTAAGGTTGATCCTCGTGCCCGCGTTGCCATCGAAACTATCGGCGGGCACGGCCAAATTGGGCTTTATGGCGAAGTCACCGCCAAATCAGAAGTAAACATCAAGAAGATTGTTAAAGACTACTACAAAAAACTCACGGACCAAAATATTCGGGTGCAATCTTTTATTACCGTCCAATCCCCAGAAATTGCCCAAGGGGTTGATAATGGCGGCGCTGGCGATCAGGGTATTATGGTGGGCTATGCTTGCAACGAAAACGAGCAATTAATTCCCCAGGAAATGTATTTGGCACGAAAACTTTTGGAAGGATTTGACGTCGACGCCAAGTCACAAGTAACAATCGAAAAGGGACAAGTTTCCTCCGTAGTATTATCCGTCCAAGGAAAGACGCGGGAAGAGCTAATCAGTCGCGTCCTGGAAAGTGGCATTAAAGTAAATAAGAAACAGATTTATGCTAACAATACTGGCTCATTCGAAATCGGTGGCTTTGATGCCGACAGCGGTTGTACGGGCCGAAAGATTGTGGTTGATGCTTATGGCCCTAGAGTCCCTGTCGGCGGGGGCGCTTTCTCCGGCAAGGATGCGACGAAAGTGGATCGTAGCGCCGCTTATATGGCAAGATGGATCGCGCTGAAGCTTCTCAAAAAATATGGCGCTAAAGAAGTTCTTGTCTATATCGGATATGTGATCGGTAAGGCGGAACCACTTATCAAGATGGCATTAGTTGATGGCAGGAAAACTTCGTTCCGCTACGATTGTCGCCCGCAAGCCATAATTGAACGCTTTGATTTGAGAAAACCGATATTTCTGGAAACCGCCAAAGAGGGGCATACGGGCAGAATCGGCATCAATTCGTGGGAGACCATCGTGCTATAATAAGGCTATGAAATATTCCGTCATCCTCCCGGTTTACAATGAGGAGGAAAATCTTAGCACTCTTTATGATCGAGTCAGCGACGCACTGAAAAAACTTAAGTGTGATTATGAGCTGATCTTTGTTAACGACGGCTCCAGAGATCACACGCCAGAACTTCTCAACAAGCTTCACTCCAAAGATAAGAGTGTTAAGATCATCAATTTCTCCAGAAACTTCGGCCACCAAACCGCAGTGACCGCTGGGTTACAACATTGTTCCGGGGATTATATCGCCATAATGGACGCCGATCTTCAAGACCCGCCGGAAATTCTGGCGCAGTTTTTCGCTAAACTTGATGATGATTACGATGTCGTTTATGCCATTCGCACTAAAAGAAAAGAGTCTTATCTCAAAAGAATGGGGTATGACACCTTTTATCGTTTTCTCCATTTTATCGCCAACATCGATATTCCTCTTGATAGTGGCGATTTTTGTGTCATGAATAAAAAAGTGGTCGCCGCGCTTAATTCGTTACCCGAAAGAAACCGTTTCGTGCGCGGCCTCCGCAGTTGGGTGGGCTTTAGGCAAATCGGTATTGAATACGAACGCGCCAGCCGACACGCTGGTGAGAGTAAATATCCTATTTCTAAATTATTTAAACTGGCTTTTGACGGCATTTTTTCCTTTTCCTACGTTCCTCTACAGATGATGTTTGTCGTCGGTTTCATTGCTATCAATATGTCCATATTAGCCACTATCTGGGTAATTTATCAGCGGTTTTTTACTGAAAACTATGCCCAAGTCCCCGGTTTTGCCACCACAGTAATTCTGGTAACTTTTATTGGTGGCGTTCAGCTTTTTTCACTTGGAGTCGTCGGAGAATACATGAAAAGAATGTTTGACGAAATTAAACAGCGGCCGCAATATATCATCGACTCCACTAGCGGCTTCTAATAAGAGAAGAAGAGATATTCCTCATTTTCATAATGAATCGTTTTCGGTTCTGCTGGTAAAACTCCCCGATCATCTTTATGTAATAAATACAGTTGATCCTTCTTCCCAATATTTTTCTTGAACGTCTCAATCTCGTAATAATATTTAATCTGCTTATCACTGTAATAAACGGCGCAGGGGTGGCCGCCGTATACCCAGGTCATATCAATCTGCTCTGTAGGCGGTAAAATTTCCTTAGCTTGCCTTTCACCAAAAGCAACAAGATAATTCATCACTGAAAACGGTAGCTCCTTAGCTTTGATGATCGCCGTGTCTCGGATTGAGATCGCTCTTTCATTCTCAGATGGCTTGACTTCATTATTCAACAACATAATCCCATCACGAG
>Ga0155727_105_pt2 | contig 15565 bp, 22 predicted proteins | sample RifCSPlowO2_01_FD_116149 | JGI IMG/M metagenome (GOLD analysis project Ga0155727, IMG submission 116149) | Candidatus Roizmanbacteria bacterium RIFCSPLOWO2_01_FULL_41_22 | reverse complement strand
ATTGACAAAGACGAATTTCTGCACTGGATTGAGATGATTCCCGACTGGAGCTGTAAGATGAACATTACCGGGAGACGGATGAAGGTTAAAGAAATAGTTGACGAATATTGTCATATCGGGATTAAGAATTAAATATGCCTACTCCTAAAATTACTATTTTTACCTGCTCGTACAATAAACCGCAATATGTTACTGACGCCATAAATTCGGTATTGAAACAGACATTTCCGGATTTCGAGTATATTATTCTTGAAAACTCTACCGACGGCGCAACCAAGGATGTTGTTCGTAGCATCAGGAACAGCCGGATAAAGGTGATAGATGTCGAATTTAGTGACGAAGAAAGAAAAAATATGTATGTAGAGAGCAGTTTAAAAAATACCTATTTTCCGCGGGCCAATGGCGAATATATCATGCATCTGGCTGACGATGATATTTTGGAGCCCAGCTGTTTCGAGGAACATCTAAAAGAATTTGAAAAGGATAAAACACAGAGGGCAAATTATCATGCCTGCCGGATCGTTTACTTGGGTAGTGATAAACCAGATGACATCATGCCGGCAAATCGTATATATGGCCGAGAAAAAAATCCAAGAGACAGGGTTGACGGCGGCTCAGTAATGTTCAAAAAAACAGTATTGGCAGAACTGCCGGATAAATTATTCAAATTAAATTGGTCTGACGCCCACATTTCTGACGGATTATTTTTAGTTAGGTTGTCACTAGTAGCGCCGCTACACCCAATAGACAAAATCTTGCACACCAAAAGGATTACAAAAATTTCGACGCATTCATATATCAATGAAGCCGGGGAGTGGAGTATATTTAATCCGTTAAATACTTTTAATCCGAGAAAATCATAATGAACAGACTTGAATACATCTTGAATAAGTACCACCTGCGGCTGGCAGGCAATATTGAGATCCCAGATGTTGGATAAGATTTCTGTAATAATCCCTTGTTATAACTATGGTAAATATCTTTCAGATGCCATTGAGAGCGCTTTGGCTCAGACTTACAAGAATATTGAGATTATCGTGGTAGATGATGGATCCACCGACAACACTGTCGAGATTGCCAATAAATACACGGTAAAAGTATTGACTCAAAATAATAGAGGTTTATCGGCGACAAGAAACTCTGGAATAAGCGAAGCTACTGGACAATGGATTTTCCCCATAGATGCCGATGATAAGATAACTGAAAATTGCTTTGAACAATTACTAGAAAAAGCTAAAAAAGAAAATGCTGATATTGTCTGTCCCGGCCTTCAGGAATTTGAGGGGCGTAATAGGTCTCATCGATATGCTGATAAAAATTTAACGCTTGAAGGTTTCAAGATAACAAACCAGGTTCATGCCTCCTGCCTGTATAAACGAGGAATCTGGGAAGACATAGGAGGGTATGACGAAAATATGAAAGAAGGCCACGAAGATTGGGATTTCTGGGCTAGAGCACTGCAGAAAGAATATAAGATGGTAGCCATTAATGAACCAATGTTTTTCTATCGCATTCATCCAGATTCGATGATTCGCAAGGTTGGTGCCTTTCATATTAAAAATAGAGACTACATACTAAATAAACTAAAAATAACATGAGAGATAGGCCAACACGGTCCAGCCTTGCTCCAGTTCTAAGAGCCCATAGAGTTATGTCTTCGACGCACCAAATGGGGGGGATGGTAAATCGGTATCTTTACTGCCGAACTGAAGACCCAAGACCTCCACGAAAGTGCTTACGGCTCAATTATTAGAGTAATTTAGTACATCACGTTTGCTGAGTTTGGAAACTAAAATATTTCTAATCGTAAAAAGCTTTGGCTGATTTTACCATCTATAGACCTAAAATACTCCAGCCTACTAGACTCTCTAAAAGATAATCATCGGCAAGATGCCCCGTATCGATAAGTCGTGATTTGCCAAGAGGAAAACTATTACCTAATTTATGATTGCCTACCTTTTTTCTACTAAAAATCATTAGTTGTATGGGATATATTTTTGATTTATTCCTGGTTTTTCCAATTGTAAATTTTCGTACTTCTCCCAAAAGCCCAATTAAACTACGCCCCTGCCTGATAATACCCGTTTCAGGCCATGAATATGAAGCAGCGGGGTCAACATAAATAACTTGGGCTTCAATAAATCCGTAGCCCTTGGCTCTGGCGTCATTAATCAGTGAACCAATTTTTATAAATGAGTTAGGTGCGGCTAGCCATTCGTTTTTATTAAGAAAAATGTCTGGCTGGGCTAACTTCTCACCAATGTTAACAAGCTGGTCATTGTAATACTTTTGGGCGAAAACCATTTTTGATGAATATTCCACTCGGACGTTTACCTTCTGATACGAGCTTTTTAATATGTCGCTCAAATATGTTCCGGCAACAATCACAGTTGTTTGTCGCCCTTGCTCATAATTATTGGATCGGGTAATCCCCGTCAGATGATCTTTCATACTGTAGGCCCGGAAAAAAGTATCTAGTTCTTCCATTGACCACTCACGGACATGTGTTTGATTTTGCGGCGGTCCGTAATGACCTAAGCCCCTTGTGCGTTGGCGGTCAGGCGTACTAATAACAACAAAGGGGGCTACCTTTGATAAATCAACCAATTTTTTAGTCAGAATCTCTGGCTTTATCAGGTGTTCAATGACATCCGAACATACCGCAACTGACTTGCTCAGTATTTCTTTAGAGAATTCTGGGAATCCTTTTTCAAGGTCTTGGTGGATATACTTGTTGCCGTTTTTGCCAATATTATCCTCAATAATCTTAAGATTTGGTCCGAAATCCACAAATATAAATCTGAATTCTTTTTTATAAGGGATTAGCTTTACGCCATTGCCCGACCCTATATCTATGATTGTATCGGCACCGATTTTTCTTGCAAGTTCCACGGCAGCAGTGTAGACATCTGGTTGCCATATGGTAGTACCTGCTTTGTCCTCATAATATTTATTCTTTTGACAAGCTACATACCCTTCTTTGATAGCATAATTTCTCATTCGGTTTTGCCTTTTTTACCATCTTCCGATAATTGGCTGTGGTAAATCAAAAGAATGCCAACCGGTTGGCATGTGTTTATTCATAACTAAGTTCATACTGATATAGTATCTCAGAAGCGGTATTGGGAAACTAAATGATTGGGTTAACCAAAATAAGAATTTGATAAAGACCACTCTTGCCAAAAGTTAACGCTATAATTTCGACAATGCTGGGTTCTAACCTCTGCGAAGATACTGTACCATAAGATTAGAGGAGAAGAGAATTTGATTGTCGGAAACGGGGATATCGCCAGCGTACTGCCAGATAAGAAAAACCGGCTGTTTTTTGCCTCGGGTGTCAGCAACAGCCAAGAAAAGCGTGAATCCGAATATATGCGGGAAAAAATTCTGCTTCTAAAACAAGACAGAAAATCTCACATCGTTTATTTCAGTTCGCTGGCCGTGCTTTACGGTGACACTAGGTATGTAAGGCACAAACAGGAGATGGAATCTTTGATAAAACTGGAGTTCCCCCGCTACACCATCATGAGATTAGGCAACATCACTTGGGGCACCAACCCCCATACTCTCATAAATTTTTTCCGGCGGCAGCTTAAGGCCGGAAAGCCGATCGAGATAAAAAATACTTATCGTTACATCATTGACAAAGATGAATTTCTGCATTGGCTTAATTTAATCCCGGACTGGAACTGTGAAATGAACATTACCGGGAGACGGATGAAGGTTAAAGAAATAGTTGACGAGTACTGCTATGTCGGACAAGGGGTAAGAAGAAATGCCTGAAGCTACCCACGTAAAAAGCGGTACAGACTTAGCTACACTAGAGTATATACTAAACAAATTCAATCTTAGTTTTGATGATAAAACCCGCCTGCCCATCGAAATTCCGGACTTTGGTAGGGAACAACTGACCGTCTTATTCAAAGAACTAGGATATATGGTTGGAGCCGAAGTCGGCGTTCACCGGGGTGGGTATTCAGAGCTACTATGCAAAAACAATCCGGGGGTAAAGCTGTATGGCATTGACCCATATAAAGCTTATGATCAATATAATAATCAGCAACAGGTTGATGAGTATTATGAAGAAGCTAAAACCAGACTAGCCCCTTATGACTATCACTTTGTTGAAAAATCCAGCGAGGGCGGCGTCAAAGGTTTTGAAGATGAGTCACTGGATTTTGTCTACATTGACGGCAACCACGAATTCTCTCACGTCACCGCAGACATAACTTTGTGGTCGGAGAAAGTCAAGCCCGGCGGCATAATTTCCGGACATGATTTTATTAAATTCGGTAATAGACACCACCAGGTGGTTAAGGCAGTAGTATCCTATGTGCAAGCTTATAACATCCACCCATGGTTTATATTGGGTTTAAACGGAAAAATCCCCGGAATGATCAGAGACCACCATCGTTCCTGGATGTGGGTGAAGGGCAAAACAGTAGCGACAAACCAAAGCATGCTGGGCAAATGGGACAGCTGGCACAAAGGAGTTAAAAGTAACTACTCTTTTAGGTATGGGAATACCGTAACCTATCAACTGGCGGCAGATTTTTTAGCCGATGTTAATGAAGTCGAAGATTGGGGCTGCGGCACCGGCGGCTTCAAGCGGCTTTACAAAGGAAAGTACATTGGCATTGACGGCAGCGTCCATCCGTCTGTTGATAAACTTGTTGATCTAAGAAGATATCGCTCAAGTGTAGAAGGCATTATGATGCGCCACGTTCTGGAACATAACTATGACTGGGAAAAAGTATTAGCTGGGGCAGTCAGTTCATTTATAAGAAAGTTTTGTTTGGTTTTATTTACTCCATTTACTGATACCACGCAAGAGATTACTCATAATAAAAAATACGGGGTAGATGCACCAGACATCGCTTTTAACAGGAATGATATAGAGCGTTTTTTTGAGGGATTGAAATGGCGACTTCAGGACAATATTAAAACGAACGCATATTACGGAGTCGAGCATATTTATTATGTAGAAAAAACAGTATGAATCCCGTTAGAGCTAACAAAGAAACATCTTTCACCTTTCACCTTTTACCGTTCACCGTGCGTTATCCTTTATCCGTTTTCCGTGATCAATGGTTAATGGTAAACGGTAAACATCTGGTAAATGGTAAACGGAAAATGGTTAATGCCACCGGAGGCGGCTCGGAATGAAAATAGCAGTGGTTTCAGCCAGTTTAGGCGGATTCGACAAGGAGACGGTACATGTTCCCCAGTCTATCTCCCATGATTATTTTATGTTTACGGATGAGAATTTTCCGCCACGAGCTAAGTCAATGACTCCCCGATTGCAAGCAAAAATCCCTAAATGCTTCGGCTGGCAGATGAAACCCGGTTATGACTTCTACCTATGGATAGACGGCAACCTGAGACTGTCAAGTCCTGATTCGGTCAAATATTTCTACGACAACTGCCAGGAATACGACGTCGTGGCTCTCAAGCATCCAAGACGCGATACTGCATACTGGGAATACCGTTATATCTGGAGAGGGTTATATAGCCGGGCTACCTCCAATTACATTACCAGTCGGTACACCGGGGAACTATTAGACGAACAAATGCGCGTTATAAAGGATGACAAAGAATTCGTCGATAATTTGCTAGTTAACGGCGGGATATTCATGTACCGCAACACACCCGAAGTCCAACGGATGCTCAAGGAGTGGTGGTATCACATATCTCGCTATCTGATTATGGACCAATGTTCGCTAGCTTATGTTCTTAAGAAAAGCGGTTTGCGGCTGAACGTTCTTCCCGTTAACTTCAGTGACTGCCCATACCTAGAGCACCGCAAGCATAAATACCGTCATTAGGGGGACTATATGAATACAACGCTTGACTACATATTAAATAGGTATCACATCGACTCCGCAACCGGGTCAAGGATTGATTTGCTCGGGGGTGGGAGAGGCCGCCTGGCTGTCTTGTGGCACGAGCTGGGTTTTAGGGCAGGCGCAGAAATTGGCGTAGAGTCCGGAAGATACTCGGTTACTATTTGCGCGACCAACCCAGGCGTTAAACTGTACTGCGTAGACCCATGGGAGACATATCCGGGATACAGGGAACACGTCAGCCAGGCCCACATGGATGTTCTTTATAATGACACAATTGAGCGAACTAAACCGTATAACTGTGAAATTCTGCGCGGCTACAGTCTGGACGTCGTTAAAAAGTTTGATGACGGTTCGCTCGACTTTGTATATATCGACGCTAATCACGACTTTGACAATGTCACAAATGACATTACCGCCTGGAGCAAAAAAGTACGCCAGGGCGGCATAATCGCAGGCCATGATTACCGACGTTCCAAAGAACGAAATCCAAATGATACGGTCGACGCCGTGAATGCCTATGTGGGCTCACATAAAATTCAACCGTGGTTTGTTTGGCTTGGCGACACGGCGCCTAGCTGGATGTGGGTAAAAAAATGAGTACCCTAGATTACATACTACATAAATTCGACCTCAGTTTTAACGATAGAACCCGCATGCCAATAGAAATACCCAATGTTGGCAGGAATACTTTGGCGCAGTGGTTATATGAATTGGATTTTAAAACGGGCGTAGAAGTCGGCGTTGCCACTGGCGAATATTCTGAAATCTTATGTATAGCCAATCCCCAAATGAAACTGTTTGGCATTGATCCCTTCCGGCCGTACCGAGGATATAATGACTACACCCGTCCGGCAACGTTTAGCAAACTCTACGAGAACGCCCATCGGCGGCTAGCGGCGCGTCTGAACTATGAATTTATCAAGGAGTTTAGCGCAGACGCTTTAAGGCGTTTCGAAGACAACTTTCTAGATTTTGTCTACATCGACGCTAATCATCAAGAGCCATTTATTACTCAGGATATTACCGAGTGGTATAAAAAACTTCGGCCTGGGGGGATTTTGGCAGGACACGATTATGCCAGGACCAAAGCCAGGCATGACACGCCGCTTAATCACCAAGTCAAAGCCGCTGTGCAAGCTTATACGTCAAGGTATGATATAAGACCGTGGTTTATACTTGGAAGGGAAGCCGACAACGAAGGACTGATTAGAGATAAACCCAGGAGCTGGATGTGGATCAAAACATGACTAAAGCCATATCATTAAAAAAGTCAGGATTTTTCTGGATTATTCAGCTTAATAGCAAAGTGAGATTGAGTGTTGAGCTTAGGAAAGGTTGGGAACAAAAGAAATAGTAGAAGATATGCCAGATAATAACTTTACAATTAGTTATTGTATCCCCTGTATGAACAGGACCCACCACCTAAAAAAAGTCATGCCCTCGATTATTGAGGCGGCGAACTATAGCCCCCCAGTAGAAATACTTGTACTTGATTACAACTCTACAGATGATATAGATGAGTATATGGCAAGCCTAAGGTCTGTCCAACTGGCTGAGGGAAATGATATTACTTATCTTAAGTACTCCAAAAATAAGTACTACCACATGGCGCACGCTAGAAACATGGTGTCTTTAGCGGCAAGAGGTAAATATCTAGTCGAGACTTGTGTAGAAGTTTACCTAGGCAAGCATTTTTTTAGCAATATTAGAGAAGAAATTAACCGGTCGAAATATAAATGGCTCAGGTTTTATGGCAAAAAACCGTCTGGTATTTATGCCGGTATAATTGTTATTGAAAAGGAAGAATTTATCGAGGCCGGTGGATACGATGAAAGGTTTGAACTATATGGCCCGGAAGATCGAGAGCTGAATAGCCGTCTTGAGAGGAGAGGTATTAAATCCAGGACTATAAATAGTACCTATTTACATCCATATACATCTTCGGATGAAGAAAAGACAAAGAACTATCGCCTTAAACTAACGAAGCGTCAAATGGTTGAAAAAATGATACCGTATTATGAAGAGAGCGTTAAAAATAAAGCGTTGGAAGTCAATAGAGGAGTTAAATGGGGGCAGCACTAGATATCGCGACAGGTACAAGCCCAAAAATACTGTACGCGCCGCTATTTGGTAGTTTTTTGCCGGTCTTAATCAAGGCTATACAAATATCAGACGGACCTGTCTTAGAAATGGGCATGGGCGTATTCAGCACGCCGGTAATGCATTGGCTATGTCTTGAAAGTAAGAGGCCACTGGTAAGTTTTGAAAACGATGTGGATTATTTCAATTTTCACAGTCACTTTTACTCACCGATGCACAACATAAGATTTGTCGCCGATTGGGATGCTGCTGACATTGAGAGTACCCACTGGGGTGTTGCCCTAATCGATCATGCTCCTGGCACTAGGCGAATAGAGGATATAAAAAGACTGGCCGACAAAGCTGACTTTATAATTGTGCATGATACTGAAAAGGGTCAGAACCATCATTATCACTATGATCAGATTTTTCCCTTGTTCAAATATCACTACCAGTACAGGCGAGAGAAGCCCTACACCAGCGTATTGAGCAATCTTAAAGAATTCCAATTATGAAAATTCAAGAGCAAAAGTTAATGATTTTCGGGAACAACGATATTGCTCGCCAGTTGAACTGTGAAAAGAATATTTTAGGAAGTGGGATGAAAAATAAAAGAAAAAACGGGCGACATTAAGTTGCGGATATGGATAAGGGCATAAAGCACATGGTTTATGCGCCACATTACTGTAGCTATCTGCCAATTCTTATAGAGGTAATACAGCGGTCGGACGGCCCGGTTCTCGAGATGGGCATGGGTCCATTTAGCACCCCCGTGTTGCACTGGTTGTGCATCGAGATGAAACGTCCACTGGTCTCATACGATAATAACCCCGAGTATTTTGAAGAAAATAAGGCATTCGAAAACGGTGGCCACCAGGTCAAATTGGTTGATAGTTGGGATGATGCCGATATTGAAAACACCCTTTGGGGAGTAGCTTTTCTCGATCATGCGCCGGACTACAGGAGAAAGGAAGACGCCAAGCGTCTGGCCAACAATGTTGATTATCTGATTCTCCATGACAGCGAAGAAACCAAAGATAAGTACTTTCACTACAGTGAAATCTATCCATTGTTCAGATACCGGTACAACTATAAAAGGCGAAGCCCATTCACTGTTGTCTTGAGCAATAATAAGTATTTGCTGAACCTACGATGATACCAAAAATAATCCACCAGATATGGCTCGGGCCGGCCAAAATGCCTACTGCCTGGATGAATACTTGGCGCGAAAAGAATCCTGCAATGAAGTCCATGCTTTGGAGGGAGAAAGAACTGGAGGAGTTTGGGCTACAGTTCCAAGATAAATGCAACCATCTAATATCAAAGGGAGAGTTTCGTGGCGCCAGCGATATGATGCGGATTGAAATACTGGATAGATTGGGCGGGGTTTATATAGATGCCGATTCAATCTGTCTTGAACCCATAGAGGATGCCCTATTTATGAATTCTAGTTTTTTTGTAGGGAGGGATTATGACCATAAACGGAAAGAGTATGTTAATCGAATGTCCAATGGAACAATCGGCTCAGTGCCGGGCCATCCTGTGCTCAAAGAATACTTGGAGAGAATCAGTAAGTCAGACGTAACAAAATGGTGGAAAATGGGCGGGGAGATGCTGACCAGTATCGTCGAGGGCCGGAAAGATGTGACGATTTTACCAATATGCACTTTCTATCCGACTAACTGGGATGGCCGAAAGGCACCCGTCGAAGGGAAAATTTACGCCCGCCATATATGGGGAGAAACTAAGAAGCTTTACGATACACCTGAAAAAGTAAAAGTAGCCGTTATAACAGCCAATTTAGGTAATTTTGAAAAGGTAGTTTCACATTACCAACAATCGTTCCCAGCTGACTACATCCACTTTACTGATGAAAACTTTCCACCAAGATTTAACGCTATGACTCCTAGGTTGCAAGCCAGGATAGTCAAAACATTTGGATGGGAGATGGCTCCCGGGTATGATTATTATCTCTGGGTTGATAACTCCTGCCAATTGGATAATCCCGACACCATAAAATGGTTCCTGGACCAATGTGAGGACGTAGTGGTTTTCAAACATCCGCATCGTAAAACGGTTCAGGAGGAAGCTGATTATTTAAAACACAGGTTGTTGATTAATTGTCCCTACATAACACCGAGATATGAAAACGAACTGATTGACGAACAGTTAAAGGCGGTAGACCCTAGTCAGGAGCTGTATGCCTCCACGGCTTTTATGTATAGAAATACTCCTGAGGCCCAAGCCATGCTAAAGGAGTGGTGGTGTCATATCTCACGGTATCATTCCATAGACCAGCTATCATTGCCGCACGTGCTTTCGCAAAGCAAGCTTAAAGTAAGCGTAATCCCCGACAATTATTTAAAGATCCCTTATCTCAAATATGTCAGATAATCATTTCACCCCAGTCGTCCATGTTTTTAGCATTATGTGGAACGAAGAATATTTGTTGCCCTATTTTCTACGGCACTATTCAACATTTGCTGATACTATTTTCATTTTTAACGACCACAGCACCGATAGAACAGCAGAAATAGCCAAAGCCCACCCCAAGGTCCGGCTCTTAGATTTTAACTATGACCCCGGTTTACATGAAGATAACTTCAATGATTGCTTTATAAAATCATACAAGCAATATAGCCGGGGAGTTGCGGACTGGGTTATGTGCGTGGATGCCGATGAGCTAATCTATAACCGTGATATTGTAGGAGTATTATCCGAACAACATCGGAGGGGCATCAAGGCCTTGAAGTGCACCGGCTACATAATGGTGTCTGAAAAATTACCGACTACTAAGGGGCAAATTTATGATGAATGTAAAATAGGCACTAGGTCGCGTGGTTATGATAAACCGATAGTATTCAGCCCGGAAATTGACATCAAATTTGGTATTGGCCGGCACACTGCCCAGCTGCCGCCGGGTATCCAAGCCCACAAAGCCAAATTGACTTTGCTGCATTATCGGTATCTGTCGCGGGACTATATAATCGAGCGCAATGCCAAATCATTTCCCAGATGGTTCGGTATGGATGATAAACAGAAACAGTATCGAACGAATGGTGCCTTGAAGTGGTACGATAATGCTATAAAGACTGGTCAGGACTTGGTTGAAGTGGTCTGATCTTTGGTGCCATGGCTCTTTCGCCAAGTATGATAATAGACAGCCGTTGCCCAATCTTTATAATAGAACACGACCAGAGGGAACTTTTTGAATGAATGACTTAACGGTAGTTTATTACACTGCCAACCACGTATCTGATTATTTTATGGCTAACACCAAAAAAATACTTCTTGAGGCCATCGGGGAGATACCGATAATCAGTGTTTCCCAAAAGCCGATGGACCTCGGTACTAACATATGCGTGGGGGATAGTTTACGCAGCCATGTAAATATCTACCGGCAAGCTTTAATTGGCGCTAAAGAGACCAAAACGAAATATATTGCCCTAGCTGAAGACGACGTTCTGTATTCACCCCAGCACTTCAAACATCGTAGCTCACCGAACAAATTCGCTTATAACTTAGCCGTCTGGGGTATTTTTACCTGGACCGATCCACCGATATTTTCCTATAAAGGCGGCGGACGTATAAATCTCAACAGCCTTATCTGTGAAAGGGATCTTTTTATTGAAGCCATGGAGGAAAGATTTGTCCGCTGGCCCGACGAGTCAAAAATTGACACTAACATTTGGGCTGAACCAGGCAAATACGAAAAGTACCTCAAGGTGACCATTCGTGAGGTTGAGCATTTCTACACTAATCCTCCCAATATAATGTTCTCCCACGAAACGGCTTTGTCCTTCAGTGGTTTAGGTACGAGGAAAAGAGTAGGCGAAATGCGCGCAACTGAGATCCCGTATTGGGGTCGGGCAGAGAATATCATTAAATTGTACAAACCCTAATGGCGATCTCAATCTTCGCTAAACCATATTTTATTTCTAATGACGGGCGTTTGATGCGTGGCACTTCGATGATTCGAGGTGAGCAAATTGCCAAACAGGTTGGAGCTAAACTTAACCCCCAGAGCGGCTACCAAGATGATGTTTGTATATATGTCAAACCATACACCCAGCCGCCATACGATTTCCAATTTGAAGGCCGGCCATACCTGGACGTGATTGATACCTATAAATTCATCGAGGTGGCCAAAGCCCATCCGGAGGTGACGGTGATAGCCTGCTCGGTGGCCGACCAAGGAACACTGTCAAAGGTCATAGATAATCCGGTCATACTGATACCCCAGCACCACTGCAACTTTGAACGCCTGAAAAGGGACAGAGATAAAGTAGTAACGGTGGGCGCTATCAGCAATCCGTCGGCAATAACCTATTTACCCGATAATTTGCCAAAACGGTTATCCGAAGTCGGTTTAAATTTCTTAGCCTATTCGGATTTCAAGGAGCGGACAGACGTCGTGGATTTTTATAAAAAAATAGATATTCAGATCATTTGGCGGCCGTGGAAAGCAGAGTTATCCAATCCGTTAAAAATGATTAACGCCGCGACTTTTGGCATCCCTTCGGTCGCTTATGACGAAGACGGTTTTAGGGAGATGGCTGGTTGTTATGTGCCAGTCCAAACTGCCGACGAGCTGATAGCCCGGATTGAAAACTTGACATCCTCTCCCGAGACTTATAGTGATTACGCTGAAAAATGCTTCGAAAAAGCTGAGGAATATCATATTGAAAATATTGGAAGGTTATATAAAGATCTATGAATAATCTCAGCTGGGAGTTTAAATGATGGCTGACCACTACATAAAACCGGAAATAACGGTCATCTACTATACGGCCAACGTAATAAACGAACATTTTGCAAATAACATTCGAGCGCAATTACTATCAGCAATCGGTGGCTTACCATTAATTAGTCTTTCAAAAAAACCACTAAATTTTGGAACCAATATATGCGAAGGGGAAACTGAAAGGTCAATCATCAATGTCTATCGAACTCTTCTTGTGGGGGCTAAAGCTGCAAAAACCAAATACATAGCTTTTTGCGAGGATGACACACTGTACCCGGACGAGCATTTCCACTATCACTTACCGCCCCCTGATACATTTGCCTACAATATGACAAGGTGGAATATTCATAGCTGGTCGAACCCGACTTTTTATCTAGTAACAAGGCGGATACTTGCAACCCTAATTGCCCCTCGGGAGCTATTTATTGAGGCTATCGAGGAGAGGTTTGCTAAATACCCGGACTTAAGTTTACTGCCTGTACAGTGGATGGGAGAACCAGGGAGAAACAACTACGAAAAAGCGCTGGGGGTAACCCAAAGGAAGTCCGAAGGTTTTAATACTTATAATCCGTTAGTTGTGTTTTCTCATCCTGATTCTTACGGCTTTCAAACTCATGGAAGAAGAAAAAAAGTTGGCAAGATCAGGGCTTTAGAAATCCCTTACTGGGGGACGGCGGAGCAAGTGATGAAACTATACAAAAAGGACGCCCAGTGAGTATATCAATTTTCGCTAAACGGCACTTCTTCCATAAAGCGGATAAGCACTTAATGCGCGGCTCGTCAATTATCCGAGGAGAACAAATAGCCGAGTATCTTGGCGCCAAACTAAACCCGGAAAGTGGCTATGAAAATGATATTTGTATTTATGTAAAACCACATACCAGGGGACTATACTCTGGCACAATACAACTTGCCAAACATGCAGTGATTGATATTATTGATGGCACAAACCTCGTATTGTATGCTAGTAAAAATTTTAATATACCAGTCATTGCTTGTTCCCGGACAGACTACAATTACCTATCACGTAGGTTAAGTAATAAAGTTACTCTGATTCCCCAGCATCACTGCAATTTCGAGCGTGCTAAAAGAACCAGAAACCAAATAATCACAGCTGGAATTATAGGGAACCCTGAGTCACTGGCGTATCTGCCGGATAATTTCGAAGAACGGTTAGCCCAAAGCGGATTGAACCTTTTAGCCTATTCAAGGTTTCATCGGCGGCAAGACGTTGTAGATTTTTATCAAAAGATTGATATCCAGGTTGTCTGGCGGCCATGGAGAAAAAAATTATCAAATCCGCTAAAAATCGTTAATGCTGGTTCTTTTGGTATCCCCACCATTGCCTATGATGAGGATGCTTTTGAGGAAATGGATGGGTGCTACGTTCCAGTTAAGACTTTGGACGGTTTTATGGCTCAGCTCGAGAATTTAAAATCTTCCCCCGATTTGTATGACTCTTACGCCGAAAAATGTCTGGCTAGAGCCGAAGAATATCATATAAGTAAAGTCGCAGAACTGTATAAGCAACTGGAAATGTCTTGAATATGCATATCAATTCATTAAACATAATGCATGAGTTTATTGAGAAGTATCTGCCTGATGACGACTTGAAAGTATTGGATTTAGGCAGCAGGGTGGTAAAAAATCAGGAACACCTAGGTTCGTACCGCCAATTCTTTACGAATAGCAAATGGAAATATACCGGCGCCGATACTGAGGCAGGCAATAATGTTGACGAGGTCATACAAAGTTATAATTTTCCGTTTGAGGATGAAACGTTTGACTTTGTTGTATCAGGCCAAACCGTTGAGCATGTTGAATATCCGTGGCAGTGGTTTAAGGAACTGGCCCGAGTGCTAAAAAAGGGCGGACTTTGTTGTATTATTGCTCCGGCTGTCATCCATGAGCATAAATACCCGATAGATACTTACCGCTACTACCCCGACGGCATGAGAGCTTTGGCCAATTGGAGCGGATTAAGCGTTATTAAAGTTGAAAGAGTTGTTGTGGATAAGAAGATGGAGGATACTTACCTAATTGCCCAAAAACCACTTAATCAATAGAACCATGAAGATTGCCATAAAGGACAGAACTGCATTAGCTGAATATTTTGCAGAGCTCGGCTTTAAACGCGGGGCTGAAATCGGTGTCCTTGCCGGTAGCTTTTCAGCTATATTATGTCAGGTTAATCCTGCCCTTGAACTATATTGCATAGATTCTTGGGGGATGGGTGATGTAAAAATGCATAACTACCATTCTAGGATGTACGAAAAAGCCAAACAAAAACTATCTTTCTGTAATGCGACGCTCATAAGGAAACGGAGCATGGATGCTGTAGGGGATTTTAGGGACAATAGTTTGGATTTTGTCCATATAGATGCCAATCATAGCTTTGGCCATGTAACGGATGATATTACAAAGTGGAGTATGAAAGTTAAAACAGGCGGCATCGTTTCGGGGCATGACTATAATACAGCCCCGGGAGTAAAAGAGGCGGTAGATGCTTATACGACAAGCCGTCACTTAACCTTACATTTAGCAACTGAATTGGATAACGGGGTTATCTCATGGTGGTTTGTTAACAAATGAAATATGATCTTTCAATACTAATTCCGGCTCGCAATGAGATGTTCACAAGAAATACCGTGGAGGATATTCTCAAGCACAAGCGTGGTAAGACAGAGATTCTGGTCGGAATGGACGGCGGGTGGAGCGACCCAGGTTTAGAAGACCACCCTGATGTCAGAATTCTTTACTTGTCGCAACCCATTGGTCAGCGGGCGATGACTAACAAACTGGCACGCCTTTCCAAAGCTAAATATCTTATGAAGGTTGACGCCCATTGCAGTTTTGATGAAGGTTTTGACGTCAAGCTGATGGCCGATATACAAGA
>Ga0155727_122_pt1 | contig 22920 bp, 20 predicted proteins | sample RifCSPlowO2_01_FD_116149 | JGI IMG/M metagenome (GOLD analysis project Ga0155727, IMG submission 116149) | Candidatus Roizmanbacteria bacterium RIFCSPLOWO2_01_FULL_41_22 | reverse complement strand
TTCTATGAGTCCGGTGGATCGCTCTGTCCTGCTTCCTCCTCAGACAAAAACACCAAAGCCTTCTTGACCGCCTTCATCGTTTATAATAACTATAAAATGATACGGACATTTTTTATCGGACTAACGGTGTTTCTCTTTTGCTCAAATGCGGTTTCTGGTTATAAAAATACACTGCCCAATAACAAATTTGGTATCCATTTAGCCCAACCGCAATCCGAAGATATTGCCAAAGCCGCTAAATTGGTCAATTCGCAAGGGGGCAAATGGGGTTATATCACGCTGGTGATGCAGGAAGATGATCGGGACGCGGGCAAGTGGCAAGAGATCTTTAACAAGCTTCGCGAGTTGAAGTTGATACCGATCGTGCGGTTGGCGACCAAACCGGAAGGGGCTAACTGGCGCCGTCCAGAAGAAAAAGATGCCGATGCCTGGGTGATTTTTTTAAACTCTCTTAACTGGGTGGTGGAGAATCGTTATGTGGTTTTATTTAACGAGCCAAACCATGCCAGTGAGTGGGGAGGAACGGTAGACGCGATCGATTATGCCAAGGTGAGTAAAACCTTGGCCCAAAAGCTTAAAAAAAGTAATTCTGACTATGTGCTGATGCTTGGCGGTTTGGATGCCTCTGCCCCTTCCAATAAGCCATTATATGAAGATGAAGCAGTTTTTTTGACCCAGATTGTGACTGAGATTACCGCCCGCGACTTCAACCAGCTGTTTGACGGGCTGGCTTCCCATTCCTATCCTAATCCCGGATTTCTGGGGTCGCCTTGGGGAAGTGGACGCGGTTCGGTGCGGACCTATCAATGGGAGCTTGAGTTATTGCGGCTCTTGGGCGTCAAAGAACTGCCGGTGTTTATCAGCGAAACCGGCTGGAACGGCCGGGCGATTGCCCGCGAGCTGGTGGCAGACAATTTTCAAGCAGCTTTTACCAACATCTGGCTGCCTGACGACCGGGTGGCGGCTGTAACACCATTTATCTTAAATTATCAGTCAGAGCCTTTTTTACAGTTTTCCTGGCTTCAGCCGGGCGGCGAGGGTGTCTATCCGGAGTACGAGAGAGTGGAGGGAATGAGTAAACTAGCAGGTAATCCGATTATCCGGGAAAAGGGGAGTATCGCGTTTGATCTGCCCCATGAGCTGGTGGCCGAGTCCAGTTATCATCTGTTTTTCCGTTTGGCCAATGTCGGACAGGCCATCTGGTCGCATGACGACGGGTACCGGGTGGCGCTTGAGGGGATAGATGAATCAAATAGCCTGGTGAGTTATCTGCCGACAATCAAGCCTCTGCAGCAGCAGGAGAGTGATTTTTTCTTCCAGACCAGTACAAAGACAGGAAGTAAAAAGGTGAAATTTATCTTGTATAAGGACGATCAACCAATCATCGAAAGCAGACAGTGGCAGTTTCAGGTAGTGCCGCTGCCTGCTTTGCAGATTCAGACTAAGCTTTTTCCTAAAATAAAAAGCACAGGGGACAACTTCCAGATTCAGATATATAACAACAAAGAAGAATTGATTTACCAAGAGGAAAATGTCGTGCTCAAAAACGGACGGGGAATTTTGCCAAGCGTACGAAACGTCGCGTTAAATCAGTCATATCGAGTAGTGCTTCTTAAGGAAAAATATCTACCAACACAAATTTTTATCAGTTTTCAAAAAGGGGAAAACATTGCCAAATTCCGGGCGATGCTGCCGTTTGACCCCGATGGCGATGGCACATTTAAGCTGGCCGATCTCGCCTATCTTTTAAAAAACCTTTCCTTGTTATCGTTATTTCTGCCGTAAACGGTTGAAATCAGTAGTAAGCAGGTGATTAAAGATTTCAGATTAAAGCTCAAAAATCAACCATCAAAAAAAAGCTTTTAAAAAAATTTGTGATTTGAATTTGATTTGTAATTTGAGCTTTGATATTTGAGTTTTGATGCTTGATTGAAACTTGAAAATTGAGATTTAATAAATCTTTATTTTTATCGGTAGGGGAGTGGTTTGGGAAAAATTGGGAAAATAGGGGAGAGGTAATTATCAAAAACCTAATGATTTATGTGCGAGGAATTATTAGCTTTGAGGCTTTACAACAGTTTAATTTTGTGAAAGCCGGCTACTTTTCTAAAGAACGCAGATACTTAAGACGAGAAGCTAACTGGGCGCCAGAACGGGTTAGATAACTACCGATGCATAAAAAATCGGGTACAAATTTTTTAGAAAGAATTACTGGCAGTGTTTTATCGTTGATTCCGCCATCCATAAAGATTTTATCCTTATAACCGCTCTTTCTCAATTGTTCAACTTTATTTAATACATTTGGTATAAAAGGCGCTCCTTGAAACCCAGGATAAACCGACATAAGCTGTATGTTATTGATCAAATTAATATCATATTTTTTAAATATTTGTCTTATAGTAACATCAGGATTCACGTCTAAACCGAAAGAAAAAGCCGGATATTGCTGTGTCAATTTATCTAAATTTGGACTCAAAGAAATATTAATCAGTACTGCTCCAACCTGTCCGTATTGAGAAAATTTGATAATGTCAGCAATAGCTCGATTAAAATCTTTTACCATTAGATGAAAATCGAAAACACAAGTAGTAAGTAGCGAGTAGTGAGTAGCTAGAATTTTGACCATTTCCGGAATCTGAGTTGTGACATTGGAAACCAATATACCGTCTGCCACATCAAGCTGAATGCGGGAAAAATGTTTCGGGAAAAGCAAGATCTGCTTCTCAAAGTCTTCCTTATTAGTGGTAAGAATAGTGGGGATAAATTGCATGGTAATTAGTATATAACAAAAAACATATAACATGTAACTTGTAACATATAACACAACAAATATAAATCATTGTATAATAGACGAAAATGGACAGGCAAAAAATTTTAACAAATCTAAATAATTTCCTATCAATACAATCAATCTCAGCTGATCCGAGTTATTCTTCAAGTATTTCGTCGGCTGTGGAATTTCTTCAAAATCAACTTGATCACCTTGGTTTTCAGGTGAAAATAATTCGGTCGGGCCACTCAACTCCCCCGCTGATTGTCGCAGTGCGGGAAGTCTCGTCATCTGCCAAAACCATCGGTATTTATGGTCATTATGATGTACAGCCGGCTGATCCATTATCCCAATGGCACTATCCTCCGTTTCGTCTTACTGTCAAAGACGGCAAGATGTACGGCCGGGGCATTGCCGATAACAAAGGCCACATCATTCAAAATCTATCGGCTTTGCAGGAACTAATAACCACCAACAAACTAACTAACAACCTCGTTGTTTTTTTCGAAGGTGAGGAAGAAACCGGCAGTTTGCATCTTGAGAAATTACTCAAAAAAGCGAAAAAGTACATCTTAAAAGCGGATACATTTTTTATTACCGATACTGGCTTGTTTGCCAAAGGTATCACGCAGATTTTTTATGCTTTACGCGGTTTAGTTTACCTGGAACTCAAGGTGCAGGTGGCCGAGCATGATTTACATTCGGGGCTCTATGGCAATCAAATTATTAATCCTATTTTAGCGATTGCCCATTTATTAAGCAAAATAAAAGACAGCGTCACCGGTGATATTTTGATCCCCAATTTTTACCAAAATTTAAGAAAAATTCCGGCCAAAGAACTCAATCTGTTAAAAAAAGTTAAACGATCGGTTGACAACATCAAAACCATTTCCGGTGCCTATCAAATTATTTCCGCCCGCCAGCTACCATCCTATTTGGTGACCAAAATACTGCCGTCTTTTGACGTTCATGGAATAAACGGCGGGTATAGCGGCGAAGGAGCAAAAACCATCATTCCCAGTACCGCTTCGGTCAAATTTTCTTTTCGGTTGGTGGAAAATCAAACAGTCAAAGAAATAGAACAGAAAATTAGACTGTTTGTTAAAGCTAATCTACCACAAGGAGTGAGGTTTGATCTGAAGACATTAAGTGCTGATGAACCTTTTTATACAAATCTGGACAATTTTTTTGTACAAAAGACAGCGGCCTTACTTTCTGACCATTTTGGCAATAAAACTTTGTTTAATCGCTCGGGTGGCTCGATACCGGCGGCAGAAATTCTCCAGCGATTATTTCAGAAGCCGATTATTTTAACCGGCTTCACTCTCCCCGACGACAATATCCACGCACCAAACGAAAATTATGACGAAGAGATGTTCTGGTCAGGAATTGAAGCGCTGAAGAAAATATATGGTTAATCAGTCGTGGATTAAATTTTTCCCTTCATCGGGTTGACCGACTGGATTTCTTTGGCAACCACTTTCCCCTGTCCATCAATTGTATAGAAGTAGACTTCACCTAGTCCAAATTCAAGTTTGGAGATATCTTTGTCAGAGATATGATCTAAATATTTGACTAATGCCCGTAGACTGTTACCATGGGCTGCGACCAGGATATTTTTACCACTTTTAAGTTCTGGCAGGAGGTGTTTTTTATAATAAGGAATTACGCGAGCATAGACATCTTTTAAGCTTTCTCCATTGGGAACACGGATATCCCAGCTTCTCCGCCATTTCATAAACTGTTCTTCTCCATACTGTTCTTTTATTTTCCATTTATTTTTTCCAGATAGATCACCATAGTTCCTCTCTTTAATTGCTGGGGTAATTACCGTTGGTAAATTATTCACCTTAATTACCTTTAATATTTCCTCCAATGTTTGTTGGGCTCTTTTAAGATCAGAAGTGTACGCTTTATCGATTTTAATATCTTTTATCGATTCACCCGCTTGGCGAGCTTGTTCTCTACCTTGGTGATTTAAATTGACATCTGTCCAACCCGTCCACAAACCTTTGGCATTCCATTCAGAAGTGCCATGACGGACAAGAATAAAATAGGACATGATAAATAAATTTAATATCAAATATTAAAAAGCAAAACCTAACTCAAAGACAGAAGAAATATATAACCCATTCATATTAATTGTACGAAAAATTAGCAAAGAAACAAGACAGAAGTTTTACGGACAACTTAGTGACTGCGCATAGATCCAGTCAGTGGAATGGGCGGTAGAGGCTTCGGCGTCTTCGGCCCGTACTCGGCAGTAGATATTGGCGCCGGTAGCCGGAGTAGGCGCGTTTGCGCATGGCAGGTCAAGATAATCGTTGGTAGTGGTTTCATTACAGTACCAGGTGCCGGTCCAGGCATTGGTGGGGAAAGGAATAGTTTTACACTGCAGGAAGTAGTGGCTGAAGGTGGCGCTGCATTCAGGTAATTTTTGGTTAATATTGTCCCAGTAAAATGAATTACAGTTATTGGCTTGGAAAAAATTAAGAGCACAGTCGGTATTAGTACTATCAGTTTGCCCACAGGTGGTATTGCCAGTTACCCAGTCGGTAGCATCAGTAGACCCGCCGGTTGAGGTCTCGGCCCGTACTCGGCAAAATACCGCGCCACCCGGGATGGGGGTGGGCGCTGTTCCGCAAGGTACAGTGACACTATTGGTGGTAGCGGTTTCATTGCAGTACCAGGTGGCAGCATCGGTGGAACTGAAACTGGAACTTTTACACTGGACATAGTAGCGGGCGAAACTGGTGCCGCAGGCGGTGACGTTATTGGTGAGCATGTCGTCCCAGGTCCAGGAGTTACAGCTATTGGACTGGATAAAGTCAATGTCGCAGGTGCTGATATCCGGGGTGGGGGTTGGCGTACTGCTGGTGCAGGTTTTATTGGCATACACCCAAGCTGTGGCGCCGGTAGACCCGCCGGTTGCGGTCTCGGCCCTGACCCGGCAAAAAATTTGTTGACCCGGAGCCGGTGAGGGAGCGGCGCTGCAGGGAAGACTGATATTACTTGAGGTGGTGGTCTGGTTACAAAACCAGGTCGGGGTTTCTGAGGAGTCAAAACTGGTGCTTTGACACTGGACAAAATATTTTGTATAGTTGTCGCCGCAGGCAATGGTGTTGTTTTTAATCATGTCATACCAGGAAAAAGAAGAGCAGGAATTGCCCTGCATCCAGGAAATGGTACAGCTGCTGATATCGGGCGTCGGGGTAAGAGTAATGGTAGGAGTGGGAGATGGACCAAAGGTAGGTGAAGGACTGGGCGTAAGTCCGGTTTTGGAATAAAGACAGCGCATATAATCTTGGATAGAACAACCTTTTCCTAACAGTCCCTGCACCTGTGAACAGTTACTATTTTGGCAGTTAATAGCCGAGGTTACAGCGGGCGTGCCAATGCTACCGGTTGGCAGAACCGTAGTTGAACGAGTGACAGTTGGTGTACCGGTGTTGGCGGATCCGGAGATGGTAGCTGAAGGAGTAGCCTGCGCATCACCAGTTGGTGTGGGAGTAGTGACTGGTCCAGTGGTAAAAGACCAAAGAGAACCGTTGTTATCGTATATTTGGTCGTTGATTTTCAAGCGAAAATAATAGGTAGTATCGGGTTTTAATTGTTGCAGCTCAACTACGTTTTGGGTACTGTTACCAACTGAATAAGCGGTTCCATCAAGTTTGCTGGCATCGGTGCCGTACTCCACCACACCGGCGATTTCTTTGCTGGTCTTCCATTTTAGCTGAACAGCATTGCCGGATACCGGCGAGACCGTCACCCCATCAGGAGTAGTTTCTGAGGCGCTGGTGATGTAGTTTTGGGATAATAATATTCCAAGTAAGATTATTCCGCCGCCGACTAAGGCCAGCACCAGACCTAATAGATAAACCTTCAATCGACGATCAAATTTGGGCATGGTAAAAAGTTTAAGCTTCATATTCTTTTTTTTTGCTTTTTGACAGTAAGATAAGCAGTAATCCAATTAAAATAGGTGATAAAACCAATGTCATTTGTACGATATAACTTGGTGTTTTATTCTGGTTTTGTCTTTTTACTGACGTTCCCAAGACATCGGGAGGTGCGATCTTGACAGTCAGTTGGTTGTTGCTTGCGTTTGCGCATTCGAGGATATTGGTCAGCTTATTATCTTGGCGAATGATTTTGGAGGAGGTGGCGCTGCCTGGCGCACAGATTAAGGCCAGCGTGGTCTCACCTGCTTGTTTGGCTTTGAAGGAAATTTTGGCAAATAGACCGTTGGCTTTTTGGGTCGTGTTTTTATCGTCATGCACACCGTAAAGATAAATATAATTGGCGCCAATTATTGATCCAATTTTCGGAAAAATACTGCCCGTCGTGATGTCATATTGAAGATCAGGGGTTTTGTTAATTTCCAGAAATTGCGGATCATAGCTGATATAAACATCTTCACCGCTGACGTTTTCCAAGCCGGATTGGCTATAAATTTCCAAAGTAAAGGCAGCGTCTCGCCGGACGGTGACTGAGGTAGGTAAAATAGAAAATTGGGCTCCATAGACGCACGTTGGCCATAGAAAAGAGAAAGAAAAAAATATCAAGAAACCAATAAGAATAGCGATCCGTTTCATATCTTAATTATTATACGGATTTTTCCCAAGAAAATCAAAGAGTCAAATTATAGTTTATTCTCAATCTCAATCAACCTGTTGTATTTGGCCAGCCGTTCAGACCGACACACGGAGCCGGTCTTGATAAAATCAGTGCCTGCCCCATAGGCCAGGTCAGCGATAAACGGGTCTTCGGTCTCACCCGATCGGTGGGAAATAATTGTTTTCCAGCCGGCCCGTTGGGTCATTTTGATCGCATCGATAGTCTCAGTCACAGTCCCAATCTGATTAAGCTTAATCAGGACGGCAGAGCTGGCTTTAAGGTCAATCCCTTTTTTTATCCGTTTGGGGTTGGTGACGTATAGATCATCGCCAACCACGATAAACTGATCTTGAGCAGTTTTTGGGTCGCGTCCTTTTTTGAAAATTTTTGGGCCGTGTAATGTTATCTGCCGACAGCGCTCAGCATCGCTAGTTAGCTTCTGAAAGTTTTCCCAGTCATCCTCGGCAAACGGATCTTCAAATGAGATGATATGGTAAGTTTTTTGTAGTTTTAGGTAGTAACGGCGAAGCTCATCATCCGTCAGGCGCTGGCCGGTTTTTTGCAAGATATACCTGCCTTTGTCATAAAATTCGGAGGCAGCACAGTCAAGAGCAAACTCGAACTGATTACCATTTTGGAAGCGGCAGTTGATGGCCGCAGTCAGTATCTCGTCCAAGACCTGTTCGTTTGAAGGAAGAACCGGCGAGTAGCCGCCTTCATCGCCAACCAGGGTGGACAGTTTTTGTTTGCGTAAATTATTTCCCAGCCGTTGAAAAATATCGGCCGCTACCTGGAGCGCCTGGGATGGAACGTTTGAGGTTGGGACAATCATAAATTCCTGGATGTCAAAGTTCCAGTTGGCGTGCTTGCCACCGTTTATCACATTTACCATCAGTCTGGGAAACCTGGGTTTTTTTTTGTTAAAAAAAAGTTGGTTAATGAATTTCCAAAGCGGCAGATTACCGCTTGCGGCGGCGGCCCGGGTGACGGCTTGGGAAACTGATAAAATGGCGTTGGCGCCTAGTTTACGTTTATTATCGGTGCCATCGAGTTTTAGAAGTTTTCGGTCGATTTTGGCAATGTCAGCTACTTCCAAGCCAATGACTGCCGGACGAATTATTTTATTGACATTTTTAACCGCTTTTAAGACACCTTGTCCCTGGTGGCGTTTGGCGTCGCCGTCTCTTAGTTCAACCGCTTCGTGTTTGCCGGTTGAAGCGCCTGAAGGGACGGAGGAAGAATAGGTTGAACCGTCTTTCAACTTGATAAATGTGCGGATAGTAGGCTTGCCTCGGGAATCCAGTATCTCAATCGCCTTGACATCGGAGATTTTCATAGACATTGACAGATCAACTGATAATCAATAAGCGTCATGTTAAAGTTAAGAGGCGGCTTTTTTTTAGGCAATTACATCTATATGATAACACATTTTTAACGAATGGATGGTGGGAAATGTGTACTTTATACTCCTTGTCGTGATCATCGGGCAAGTGTTTTTGAACTAATGGGTGTTTCCGGGTTGACTCTTCGCTCTATAGGCGTCATTGGTGATAGTTTACCGCACAGATGCTTGAGATTAAAAACAGTTAGGTTCTGATTGCGGGTCAACTACCCCCCACCAGCCAATCGCGTCTGTCAGGTTTTGCGCCATAACAGCAATATTATCCACTTGAGTGAGTATTGGTGGTAAGCTAACTTTGCCAACCAGATCAGCTGGTTGTTGATTTAGAGCATTCATATTCGCAGAGATCGTAAAAGCTACAAGCTCAGACTTGGTACTAGGTGAGAATATTGTTGACTCAACGGCAATTTGCTGGCCGGTAATTGTCCCTGACTCGTCTGTAACCGGTGCGATTTCCAGAGTCAATAGTGCATGCTGGTAGGACTCGAGTGTTTCTGGCAACTCGGGAGGAACTAAAGTGACTGAGTAGTGGGATTCTGGATTATTTAAATCAATTTGGTCTTCGTCTGGTTGGAGTGCATTCTCTGCTTGTAATCTGACCAGTGCGGCTCGTAATACCTTCTGAGCTAAGGTGGCCTGCAGCAGTTCGTTTATGGAGAGTCGTTGTTGTTCTGGTGTGGTTGCCATAGCCTATATTATATTACATTGTCATGATAGTACAAGTATTACTGGTGGGAGGTGATTAAATAAGATAAATTTATTAACGGTGGTGGTTTAATATTTCCCACTTTACTGATAGCTGCCATGTTCAATTGATGTAGTCTCAGCAGATAGTCAGAAGGAAATCTCCATTCTTGAGGAAGAGTAGCTAAGCCACCGCTAACCGCCTGAGTAGCAGCGCTATTCTTGGCGCCGGTAAATATCACTGAACGTGTTTTAATGAAGGTTTGGAAACATTCATCGGCCAATGCTTGTGCCCTCGCCTGAACTGCAAATGGAGATTGATTTTCCTCACCAAACATCAAATCAACTAAGATGGAGGATTTGGCCACTAAATTAGTCGACATGGCTAATAAATTGGTTTGCCATAACTGTTGGTAGTTTGGTGGTAGCGATAGCCAAACCGGCCCTTCTTGCATAAAAAAAACACTCAGATTTGGCGAGTGGGTGGTGACTACTGGAACAAAAGAATGTCTGATCAAGCTGGCTATTAAAGTCATCAGCTGGTTAATATGAGGATGGGGAAAATCTTTCGCTGACTCGAAATGCTGTAACTGTTGGAGAAGCAGTTGATAATTATAAGCGATTATATCTCTAGGGATGTCAGGATCGCTTGCGATGTCCACCGGCGTAGTTTCTTTCATAATTTAGTTGTATTATATTACGTCTGTGGTATTTTAGGCGTGTATTGGATGACGGGTTCTTTTTTTACTAGTTGTGCTAAAATAAATCAGTAGTTAATGAATTTCAATACTTTATTGAGTCAATGTCTAATCTACACTATCTCAACAATCAGTGGGTAAAAGAGGCAGAGCTGAAGATCTCGGCTTTTGACATCTCTGTTGGCCGGGGGTTTGGCATCTTTGATTTCTTGCGTACCTACCGCCACAACCAGCCGTTTCGTCTGGACGATCATCTTGATCGATTGTTTAATTCGGCCCGCGAGCTGGGGATTACCGTACCCAAAACCAAGCGTGAGATTGTGCAACTGATCGCCGAGGGTCTGGTTAAAAACAATTATCCGGAAACCTATATTAAAATCCTCATAACCGGCGGCGTCAGCTCCGACGGTGTCACTCCTGGCCAGCCCTCTTTTATCATTATGTTTACCCCGGCCCATGAGTTTCCGCCGGAGATCTACAAAAAGGGCGCCAAGATTCTCACCGCCCCCAACCAGTGGGTCTTTCCAAAGGCCAAATCAACCAACTATCTGGCGGCAGTCGTTTATCTGCAAAAAGCCGCCAAACAAGAAGCGATGGAGGTGTTGTATGTGGAAAAAGACGGGACAGTTACCGAGTGCACCCGCTCCAATATTTTTATTGTCAATAATCAGCAACTGATCACACCCAAAGACGAAGTGTTGGCTGGTATTACCAAAAAAGTAGTTATAGAACTAGCCAAAAAATCGGGGATTGAGGTTGAGGAAAAGCGAATTATTCTTGACGAGCTAATTGGCGCCGACGAAGTGTTTTTCACCAGTTCGGGCATGGAAGTGGTGCCGGTGGTGCAGGTTGATGACAAAACCATTAAAGCTGGCCGAGTGGGTCCGTTTACCCAAAAAATAATCTCCCTTTTTCAGACTCACACCCGCGGCTAGCTAAAAAGCCAGCTTGATTAGGTTCAGAGTCATCGCCAAAATTACAGGAAAGCTTGGCGGGACAACCTCAATGTGAATAAATATCGGAATTCTCAGACAAAGTATCAATTATTTATCATTAAATAAAGATAAATATTCTCGATGGACATACACCTTCGTCCGTTTTGGTTTAGCCGGCAATTGAGACAAAATATGCACTTTTTCTAACCTTCGTAATAAACCATATGCATTTGATCGGCTTAGCTGGGTTATCTCGACGACCTTTCTTAAGCTAATCAGTGGATTTTTATATAAACTATCAAGAACAAGCAGTGCGTTTTTTGTGGTTCTTCCAAGGTTAGATACCTTATTGAGATCAATATTTCTTAACCTGAGTATTTTTTGGGCTGTTTCAAACCCCTCCTTAGCTGTCTCGCTGATCCCTTGAAGATAAAATTTTAACCATCCTTCCACGTCATCTTTTTCATGCACCCGATTAAGCCAATAATAATAATTTTTTTGATATTTCTTAAAATATACAGACAGATAAAGTAGCGGTTTTTGTAAAACTTTTTGCTGACATAAGAAAAAAGTAATAAGCAGTCTTCCCAGCCTTCCATTACCGTCAAGGAAGGGGTGAATATTTTCGAACTGAGTATGGATCAGTCCGGTCTTAATTAGAACGGGAATCGTTTTGTTCTGATGTAGAAATTTCTCAAAATCAGAAAGAATAGTCATCAGCTCACGGGGAGGTGTTGGTACAAATGTAGCGGTATTAATGGTTGGGCCTCCTATCCAATTTTGACTTGTTCTGAATTCGCCAGGTTGCCGTTCTGCCCCTCGGACATTTGTTAACAGAATCCCGTGGATTTCTTTTATCAGTCTAAGTGATAAAGGAAAGGAGGCAAGTCGATTAAGCCCATGGTTCATCGCTTTAATATAGTTAATAATCTCTTGTACGTCGTAAGGTATTTTTTTGTCCTCTATTGCCGCTTCTACTTTTAGAACATCAGCAAAAGTCGCTTGGGTTCCTTCTACTTGGCTAGAAAAAGTGGCTTCTTTTCGAGCAAACATTAGAGTGAGAAAGTCAATATTTGGCACAATTTCTGCGACACCGTCAAGCCTCCCCAAAGCTAAATTAGCCTCTGATAATAAGGTATCAAGCTTGGCGTCTTGATAAAGTTCAAAGGGGAGACGATTGGGCGCAAAAGCCTGATATTGTAGTTCCCCCGAAAGTTGGTTAATATATTTTCCGCTTCGCATATTTTGGAAACAGAACAGTTTTTAATATCTGTTCTGTTTATAACTATAAAACAGAACAGAGTGCTTGTCAAGTCCTCTACTTGACTAATAAATGACAGTTCACCAGACACCTCGTAGCTGTAGTGCTAAAGTGGTTAAAACGGAAAAGTGGAAAATAGGAGAGCTTTGACCGGATAATATTGGTCGCAGGGCACGCTGGACATCAGCCCAAAACAACGTAGGTTACAGGTCTCTTTGCCGGTAAACAGGTCTTTTTGACAGCGCGTTTCTTGAATTTGGCCGATGCAGACTGGGAAACAGCTTTGCGCCGGACACTGGGGTTTTAAGTCTTTCCCGATGATCTTGATCGGCCGGCAGACCGTATAGTCGGTTACTTGAGTGGGATAGTAGATATATTTAAGGATCACAGCAGTAGTTAGCTTCATTACCACCAGAAACAGGATCAGGAAGAAAATGGTCTTCATGATTAATATCATTCTATCATAAACTCAGAGTACGAGTTCCATTGAGAATCTGAACGATTGAGATTTAGGTGTAAAAATCTTTCGATATGAAAAAATAGGAAAGCTAACCGCCTAGGAATGAGACACTTTAACAATTTTTTTGGCAATGGTTTAGATGTCGGGATTTAGGGCTTTGGGGATATAACTTTTTGGTAAGTTAAGAGCACAGCTTATAGGCTACGCAGATACTGGAGAAAGGTGCCGGGTGACATCACCATTACTGATAAATCATTGCTTATCTTTAACGTTCGGTAATCTTTAAGATTATATGTCAGAAGAAATTTGGTACCAGAGATCACTGCTCCGGCCACGACGTGGCAATCTTCCTGATCCAAAACATAACCAGCAAAAGTTTTCATTAATTCCTCTTTTTTTAACTGAACCGAGATCTGAGTTAAGTTTTTCAAGGTCGACTGTTTTTGCTTGCTAATCTTTAACCTCCGACAAACCTCCGTCACCTCTTCAACAATGTATTTTGAGACGATTTTTTGTAGCATCTGGTTATTTAAGATAGTAAACGCAGCGCCTTTTGAAGAAATAAGCGCCGAGATGATTACATCAGTATCTAGGAAGATCGGGATTTGTTCCATACGGTTTTCCGGACTGATTTGATGATATCGGTAATTTTTTGGAGATTCTTTTTATCTGTTTGTTCAGCTTGGTAGATATCGGCGTCCAGACCAGTGAACACAAAAGAGATCGAGCTGGCCGGCACCCGATAAACACGGCCGATCTTTTTAGCTACAATCTCACCCTTGTTAATCAGCTCATAAACCGTATTTTTACTGAGTTGTAATATCTCCGCCACCTGCTCGGGAGTATATACTTGGGATAACTGATTGGTAGTAGACATGACTTAATTTTACTAAACGTGATCTAATTTGTCAATCATTACTCACCCCCTTGACAACCTTTATCTGACTTGTAGACTGTAAGTAATTATGGAGGATACGCTTCCTTATTATCTGGGATTTTCCCATTTTTTGGGCATTGGGCCAATCAAATTTAACCTTCTGAAAGAACACTATTCGTCGTTGAAAAAAGCTTATGAGGCGCCGTTTAGCGATTATCAAGGTATGTTTGGCACCAATTTAGCCAACAAGTTTGTCGATTTCCGGCGTCGGTTTGACGCAGCCAAGGTGCGGCAACAGATTGAGCAAAAAGGCATTATTATCGTCACCCGTGAGGATAAACATTTTCCCCAGCCGTTTCTTAATCTGGCCGATCCGCCGATCTGTTTATATGTAAAAGGCGATTTAAACAGCTTTGATTTTTCCGAAGACCGCTACTTGGCGATTGTCGGCACCCGTAAACCCACTCCCTACGGCCGGCAGGTGGCCTATAAATTCGCCTACGATCTTTCTTTAGCTGGTTTTATCGTGGTCTCGGGGCTGGCGATTGGCATTGATGCTTTAGCCCACCGGGGAGCGCTTGAAGCTAAGGGTAAAACAGTCGCTTTTTTAGGCTGCGGCGTTGATATCATCTATCCGCCGGTCAACTGGTCCCTTTATGAGGAGATTATTAAAACCGGTGGTTTGGTGATCTCGGAGTTTCCGCCGGGAATGACGGTACTGAAAGGGCTTTTTGTGGCGCGAAACCGGCTGATCTCCGGATTATCCCGGGGTGTAATGGTGGTTGAGGGCCTTAAAGACTCCGGATCACTGATCACCGCCCGTTTTGCCGCCGAGCAAGGAAAAGAGGTATTTGCTCCGCCTTCGCCCATTACTTCGCCTTTAGCTGAAGCCCCAAACCTACTTATTAAAGAAGGGGCAAAGATGGTCACCTCAATTGACGATATTCTGGAAGAGTATCATCTGCAAATTACCCCGAAGAATAGGGATGATCTTAAAGAAAAATTAACAGACGTAGAAAATCAGATTTTTAGCCTGCTTGAGCAGGAAGCGCGTTTACCCGATGACCTGGCCGACCGGTTAAGCTGGCCGGTGACCAAAGTCCTGACGCTGCTTTCCGGCTTGGAGCTGGAGGGGATTATTGAAAAAAATCAGCAAGGGAAATACCAGATTAAGTTATAAAGCAAGTATATAGTATTCAGTATCAAGTATTTAGGAAAAAACAGAAAGATAATTATCAATTAGCAATGGCCAATTATCATTCAAACTTCAATTATTCAATTTTGATAATTGGAATTTAGAACTTGATTGAAACTTGATAATTGAGAATTGAAAATTCTATACCATCTTGTCCAATCAAACGCTGGTTTATTTTATCAACTTTATCCTGCGCTCAAAAAAGCTCACTCTCAAAGAGGAGGATATTTTAGTGAGAAGACTGCGGCGGAAAAAGTTAAAACAAATCGGCCGGAAGTATAAACTGACCGATGAGCGGATCCGCCAGATCGAAAAAGCAGCGCTTGTAAAACTGCAAAGCAAGATATATCAGGAAAGGTTAATATGACAAAATAATAGCTCCTCATACCATTTCTCAAAAAAGCGTTCGTGCTTAAGTGAAGAGGAAATTACAGACTATCTCATCATCATTCGCTCCATGAAAGCCCTTGGATACATTGTTTGATTCATAAATCATCAATCGTAAATCATCAGTCGGGCTTTCAAGGTTTTTTTCGAAAGATATGCGGAGCTTCTAACAATTATCATTTTTTTTTGCCCGGCGGAGGTATTTTTCCTTCATAATCGGGGCAGTAGTGAGGAAAGTGTCGACAAATTGGGTGGCTTGCTCAAGAGTGAGGTAATCGGAAGGCAAGGCCAGTACGTTGATGTGATCATTTTCGCGGCCGTGTTTGACTTGATCATCTCGAAAGCCCAGAGCACACAAAATACCCTTGAAGCGGTTGACGCTGATTGCTACGCCAATGCCCGAGCCGCAGATCACCAGACCCAGATTACTTTGCGGGTTTTGCAGTACCGCTTTAGCCACTTTTTGGGCAAAGTCCGGGTAGTCGTCTTCGGGATTATGTTCGTAGTTGCCCATGTCCTCAACGCGGATATTTTTCGACTGGAGGTACTCGATGATGTCGTTTTTCAGCTGAAATCCCCGATGATCCGCACCAACGAAGATGTTCATGTTTTCATTATAACATATAACATGTAACATTAAACATTAAGAAAAATGTAAAAATAAAATAATGCGTATTAAAAGTTACATGTTGCAAGTTATATGTGTTATTTCGACACTCACTGTCATTTAAATTTTAAAGCCTTCAATAAAAATCTGCCTGAAGTGATTGATCACGCCCGCGAGGCCGGCGTCACTGCCATCCTTGTCCCGGGCACGGACGTCGCCACCTCGCAGAAAGGGGTTGAGATCGCCCGGTCGCAGAATGGCGTCTATGCCGCAGTCGGGATCCATCCGCACCACGCATACCAATATCAAGAATCAAAGGTCAGAGATCAGAGAGTAGAGATCAAAAATGATTTAGGTCAAATTGAAAAGTTATTAACTGAAAAAAAGGTGGTGGCGGTGGGGGAGGTGGGGCTGGATTACCATGTTTATGCAAAGACCAAGTACGAAAAGTACGCAGTTGATGAGCAGTTTCGCACCTGGCAAAAAGCGCTGTTTGTCGGCCAGCTTAAACTAGCCGTCAAATACCATAAGACGCTGATCCTGCACAACCGCGAGGCCAAAGCCGATCTGCTGCCGCTTCTGGTCAAACACTGGTCAGCAGAGCTGGCCGGCCGCACTGTCTTTCACTGCTGTGAGCCCGACGAGGCGCTTTTGCAGTTTGCCAAAGAAAAGAATATTTTTATCGGCGTTGACGGCGATGTCACCTACAACGGGCGCAAGCAGGAGTTTGTCAAAAAAGTACCTAGCGAGCTACTGGTTTTGGAAACCGACAGCCCGTACTTACTGCCCGAGCCTTTGCGAAGCCAGAAAGCTTATCCCTGCCCGCTAACGCCTGAGCGTAGCGATGGCAGGCGGGCGAACGAGCCTAAAAATATTCCGCTGATTTTCCGGTTTTTGCGGGAAAAGTTGGGAATAAACGTCGCTCAAGAGCAGATCGTGGAAAATAGCCAAAAACTTTTCGATGTCAAGGTTTCACCTTATCAAGATCTGAGAGATCAAAGATCAAAGATTAGATACTAACCTGAGAGATAAAGAAACATTGACCAATTTTTTAGTTTTTAGCTAGGTTCTGAACTGTAATCTTTGCTTTTTGATCTGTTTTTACAGCGCGGATTTGGTGAGGGTAAACAGAATTGAGAGGAGAATCAAAAAGATCGAGATGAAAAAGATCATTGTATATTCTCGACTAATGGTGAATTTATGAGTCAGCAAGTGATTGAGGGTGTTTGAGTTTGCGCGGGAAACCGATTTTTTGCGACGAGCTTTTGCCATATATATTAAAACTAATAGTTCCAGGATGATTTGTCAAGGGTATTTTTTATTAATTTTCAATTTTCAATGATTAATTATCAATCAATAATCAATGTTCCAATTTGAAAATTAGAATTTGAGCCTTGACTCGCCTCGCTGCGAAGCGGGTTGAAAATTGAAAATTGTGAATTGAAAATTAACGTTCCCTACATCGAGATATCATTCCACAAAATAAAGCTAACGACCATCGCAAACACAAAGCCGGCCAGATACGAACCCAGATACCAGCCAATCACCCCGCCGATTATGAAATAGACCAGAAAAATAAAAACATTAAAGTAGTTGGCGATCCCCATGGCAAAATGAATGACCATGATGTAGGCGATAGCCAGGAAGATAAACATGGTGAGGTCCATGAGATTAGTATAAAGTATTTAGTAGCTAGTATTAAGGAGAAACGGAAGTTTAACTATGAACAAATAACTATCAACTAATTAACCATGAACCGTGATACACGATTTATGATTGAAGAATAAGTTTACATTTATCAATTACCAAAGTTCAAATTTAGTGGATAGCCATCGAATATACTAAGTTTTTCTCGGAAAAAATCAATTACCTCAGGCGGTTCGGGTTGCCCAGCCAGTAAGTCCTGCCATGGTAAAATTACTTGAGCTTCCAGTGCTTCGCCAACCATGACTATTTTAGTTAGTCTTTTATCAGGAAGCGTTTGGGCGATTTCTGCTAAGAAGTTATCGATAGTTTGTACAGGATCGGTTATTTTCTTGATCATTCTTACCCCGTTTTCTTGAAAGAGCAAAGCACGAGCGGAATGGGTAATTGTGAATTTAGATTGATCACCAAAAAGGCGTCGAAAATCAGCAGCAGAGCAGGTGAGATGGCCATCATGATCAGCGCCATAACCCAGTGGTGTTCCGGCCGGTAATCCGACAATTTGTTGGTAAATATCAGATAAATGTTGTGGATCAAATTGAGCATCAGCGACACTTGAGTCTGGTCCATTACTTAAACCTTCGTAGAAAGAGCTCATATACCTTTGTAAAGGTCGAGTGTGTACTTCTTCTAATCTATCTCTGATAATGATTAATGGAGGGCGATATTCACCAAGTATCCAGATTGGGGCATGTTCTCTGTCTGGTAATGGTTGTCTTTCGTAAGTAGGTAACATGGGGATATTGTAGCTTAGCCTATAGTGTAAATCAAGATATAAATAGAAAAAGAAAGGGAGCTTCGGGGGGTGGTCACCCCCGAAGCTTCTCCTTGAGAAATGAGCCCGCCCCGCTTCGCGGAGGCGCATGCTGCTCGCGCGGTGAAGCGCGGGCGGGCTCGAACCGACAACTCGTCCTGGCTACAGCGCCAGGACGAGGACAAACAAAACGGTGAAGGTGGCGTATTCGACCACCTCCAGCAATAAATACCCCTCGGTCTGCACCGTACGGAGGTGCAGAGCCGAGGAGTTGAAAGCAGGTTGAAAGTTGAGCGGGGGAATCACCGGATTCCCCTGGTCGCGGATGTGAGCGTCGATCGAACTCCGATCGGCGCTCGGGATAAGTGCCCAGGTAGTGGCGTCAAACTTCAGCCACTCGAACCCCTGGGCGGTCAAACACTCAGTGAGCACCGGTTCCGCCCCCCAGTAGGGCGGGTAGCCGGTTGGGAAAAATACCCTGACCCAGACCCCGAGTTTCCCCGTGGTCGGGTCTTTCCATACCATAAAACCGTATGGAACAACCGCGACCCAGGGGTCGACGTCGCCGCACTCGGCGACGAGCTTTGGCTGGCCTTCGAGGTTGTACACGACGGTCAGCGCGCTCGGGACGTCGAAGTGTAGGCCGTTCTTGGCCCGCTTGACCAGAACGGCTGCACGGTTACCCATGTCGAGAACTTCCAAGGGGATGTCGCCCCGGATACCTCCAACGAAGTTGGGGTAGCCGAGCGTGCCGGCAGCCATTACCACCTCTGGATACCAGTGCCAGAGGTGGTCGGACCCCCAGTAACCGGCGTCCCTTGATCGGAACTGGGAGAGCTCGGCTCCCTGGAAGCCGAGCAAGTCGAGGGTAGCCGAGCCGGCCATGGCGCCGGCCTCAACCAGGTAGGGGGCAGGGACTCGGTCCCCGCCGCGCCCTACCACGGTGATGGCGTCCCGCGCTGCCGTCAGCAGTACGGGCACCATCCGGAACGGCTCCGCCGGGCAGATCGGCCCGGCGGCAGGTGCCGCCAGCGCGGCGGCCTGACTCCCTTCCCCGATGGGGGTCATCGGGAGGCAGCCGGGCCCTTTGCACGTGGCTGGCAGCCAGATGGCGTGCCAGCCAGCCGGGCGGACGAAGGGCTGGGCTGGTACAGCCTGGGCCGCGGCCGCAGCTTGCTCCTTGGGCCAGGTCAGAAGACCCAGCTCAATGGAGTATTGCTGCGGCGTGGCCGTGGGGACGGCTGTCGCGGTCGGCGTGGCAGTGGCCGTGGCGGTGGCCGTGTCGGGCTGGCAGTAGGCCAGACCAACGAGATCCACCTGCCAGATCCCCGAAGCAATGAGGGTGAAGGAGCTGGTTGCTCCCTTCACCTCGGCCAGCTGGCTGGCCGACAACCACTTTGAGATTCGGGTCCATTGTCCGTTGACACCGTCCCCGAGGCTCGGCCACGTGGGTTCAAACACATACCCACGGTTCCGGTCGACTAACCGGGCACCGAGGGTTGTGCCGCCCACGCGGCGGCTGGCGTAGAAGTCCATCCAGGCCTTGGTGGCCTGGACGGGGACGGGCAACGAGTAAACGCTCAGATAACTCGTCGCCGCCCCCGCGGCGCTTTGGTAGACATGCCCCCCGGAGGGGGCATCGCTGACACTGATGAGCGAAAAACCACTCATCCAGTCAGCTGGCGACTCGTCGGCGACGCCTGCCCAGTAGCAGGACTCGCCTTGAGGCGTGCCCTCGGGCGCGAGGGCAATTGCAGGCGCGGACGGCCCCGCGGCCTGCGGGCTCGGTACGTTCGCCGCAACGGGGACCGCCCCGCTCACGGCGATGACGACGCATAAAACAAAAACTAGAAACTGATTGCGCTTCATGGATTCCTCCTTAGAGCGCTAGAAAAAAATCATTGTCACACCAGCCGCAATTGGCCGGTGTATCCCCGATTCGCGGGGGATAAGGAAAAACGTAACCGTCTACGCTTCTCTTTGTCCCCCACGTCGGAGAATTTTTTCCCATTCATTCGGCATTGTCTGTTTTCTGACCACTAAAGAACTTTGAGAAAAACAAACATCTCTCCAAGCTATTAGGAGAGCGTTCGGGATTTTCCAAAGACGAAAGTTTCCGCATAAGGAAACGAGAAAACAGACGTTGTTAAGGTGCCGACACACAAGAAAGGCCCGATTTGGGCCATGGTTAATTATATCCTATAATGTGATATATTTCAATTCATTGTTGTTATTTCCAAGCAACACTTCTTACAATGTCATAGAGTCGATCTTTTGCTCATTTTGAAGGGAAACTAGCAGTTAATCGCCGGGAAGAGTCAGTAGTGTTGATCGGAAATAACAGCTGAATTAGTAGCAAGTAGATGGTAGTAAGGTGCTGGGAGATAGGTAATTTTCAATTTGAAAATTGAGATTTGACTCGCCTCGCTGCGAAGCGGGTTGAAAATTACAAATTAGTAATTGAAAATTTGTATTCAGTGTTACATGTTACACGAGAGTTTTTATTGTCTTCAGCCAGCTTTCTCGAAATGCCTTGGGGGAGAAATCCTGCGCCCGCTCAAAGGCGCGGACGCTGTAAAGCTCGCGGTTTTGCGGATTAAAGTAGAGCTCGACAATTTTTTTGGCAATATCCAGCGGATCTTCAGGTTTAGCATAAAGCGCCCCTTCCTGGCCAATTTCGCGAAACACCGGAATATCGGCCAAGACCGACGGCGTGGAGCACATGCCGGCCTCAACAAACGAGTAGCCAAAGCCTTCGTCGCGGGAGACCAGTAAATTAATACGGGCGGTTTTGTATAGGTACTTTAACTCAACGTCCGTGACATATCCAAGCAAGGTAAACTTGGCGTCGCCCTGGATTTCTTTAAAAAACAGCTGCAGGTCTTTTTGCCAGGGGTGAGTCAGCTTGTGCGGTTCGGCATTTTCAAACACTTTGCCCACCAACACCACCGGTACATTGGCGATCTTTAAAGCCCGCGCCAGGGTGGGCAGGTTTTTGTTCCAGCTGCCGTCGCCGACATACAGGACAAAATTAGTCAGCGATTTAATCTGCGGATTGTCCACAAACTGCTCACTGGCAAACGGCGAGTACTGCGGGTGCTCCTGGCTGTCAGCGGTTTTTTGAAACATCAGCCGCGAATTTTCATCCGGCGGGTAGGTAAGATGGGGTAGAAATCGTTGGCTGAAAGCCGGATAGATCACCTGGATTTTTTTCTCAGGAATGCGAAGGATTTTAATTAAATCATTTTTGCTGGCCTGGGAGTCGGTGACAAACAGGTCGTAGTGGCGCAGCGTCAAGCGGCGGAAAAACAGTTTGATGCTTGCCAAAAGGCCAATCGGGAAATGGCGCGGGTATTTGAGCGGGATGAGGTCGTGGATAACGCCGATCTGGGTTTGGGCGAGACGGGAAAAAAAAGGCAGTGGTTGAAGTAGATTGAGAAAGGGGTTAATGAGCACCGATTGGCGGGGGATGGATTTGACATCAGCGGTAAAAACCAACTCTTCTTGAGAAAAGTTTTCCTTGAGAGTCTGTAAATAGCGGCCGATACCGCGCATCTGGCTTTGGCTGTCTTTCACTGTCGGGTCAAACACATAAACTTTCTGCTCCATAAAATCATTGTAGCAGAAAAGGGGGAAGGGTTTATCCGTGGATATGTAATATTGCATTTGCTTTCACTATATTGTATACTTTCACTGTTAAGTGAAACGTCAAATATAATGAAAAACATTCAATTTTTAGCACAATTTATAAAGCAACTTCCTAACAATTTACCGGAGGGGACAGTACTAGAAATTACCAGATCTGAGCGTACGGGGGAGGGTCGCGTGGATGTTGAAGCCAAACTCACAACGGGCAATAAAGCATTTCCGGTAAGTATTGAGGTGCAAAATACCGGTGGAACAGCGACGCTTCGTGAAGCAGCCCGTCAAGTAAAAGAATACGGATCTCAAAGCGGGACTGTTCCTTTCGTAGCCGGACAGTTTTTCGGGGAAAGAGCTCGTCAGGTTGCCAAAGAGGAAGGGGTGGGTCTGATAGATCTTGCCGGTAATTTTTATCTAAAAAGTAGCGATCTCTATATTGAAAGAATTGTCGAAAAAAATCCAAAAACGAAACGATCATCATTAAAAAATCTTTTCGCTCCGGTCTCAAGTAGAATTACTCGGGCGCTTCTAGTTGAACCCCAAAGAATCTGGCTACTAAACGAGATATCAAAAGAAGCAGATGTTAGTCTTGGTCAAACATATAAAGTGATTGAACGGATGATCGAGGAAGAATTAGTTAAAAGAAATAAAGAAGAAAAATTGGTATTGAATACCCCTTCGGTACTTCTTGAGGAATGGAAAAAAATATACCCAAACTATCAGCAGCAAAAATATACTTTTTATAGCTACAACAATGAATATTTGGCGGTCCGTAATTCAGTACTGGCGGCAGGTCAGCAAAAGAAACTAAACTATGCACTTGGGTTTTTTTGTGGAGCGGATATGATTGTGTCAAGTACCTAATTTTTTAGACAGTGTGTCTCTTGCGAAATTCGACAGGCGTCACTTTGAGAACTGAATGAATCC
>Ga0155727_113_pt1 | contig 29368 bp, 20 predicted proteins | sample RifCSPlowO2_01_FD_116149 | JGI IMG/M metagenome (GOLD analysis project Ga0155727, IMG submission 116149) | Candidatus Roizmanbacteria bacterium RIFCSPLOWO2_01_FULL_41_22 | reverse complement strand
AAGTCATTCACCGATAAAGCCGCCACACTTTCTGCCAAGCTCGCCTCGATGGAGTCAAGACTGGCCTTTATCGAAGATAATGTGTTAGGCGCCTCAAGTTCCGCCCGCCTGCTTGAGCCGGCGCTTGGCGATGGCGGGCAGGCTACCTTATCTGCTCTTCTTGTTACCGGCAAGACCAACCTTAATGATCTGGGAGTGATCGGCACCATCTCAGCCGGCACCCTGATCATTGATGGGGCGGATAATTCGATCAACTCATTAACCGATACTCTCAAGATTCAGCCAAGCGCCCTGGCCGGGGTGGATTTCCTGGGCGGAAAAGTGACGATCGATCAGAAAGGGAATATGAAAGTGGAAGCAGAAATTACCGCTAAAAAATACAACGTGCAGGTGGGCGATACTGCTGCAGCTTCAATCGGAGAGGCCGTGATTCCGGCAGGCGAAACCAAAATAAAGATAAAAACAACCAGCCTGACTTCTGTTTCCAAGATTTTTGTTGAACCGATTGACCAACCGGTAGCAACGTCAGTAAGCAGGATTGACGACACCACCTTTGAGATAAGGATAAAAGAGAGCCTAGACCAAGAACTGAAGTTAAACTGGTGGATAGTGAATTAGTAGTATAGTTGTAAACTACGCTTTACAAAAAAAGTCGATTATTGTAAACTATACCTTATGGAAACCAGAGATATTTGGGAATCGTTAAAAAATGAGCTTGACCGCGACGAGGTATTGGTGCTGACCGGCGCCCGCCAGGTAGGGAAAACAACCACGCTTTATTGGTTGCTTTCTCAGATCTCATCAAAGAACAAATATTATTTTGATTTTGAAAATGTAGTAAATCGCGATCTATTTTCTGTAAAAGATTACGATCGAATTATTATGGAGTTAAAAAATCTCGGTCTTGATACTTCTCAAAAAATGTATATCGCCATCGATGAGATCCAATTACTCCCAGAGCTTCCCAGTATTGTAAAATATCTACACGATCACTATAATTTTAAATTTTTGATCAGCGGTTCAAGTTCTTATTACCTGAAAAATCTGTTTAGCGAATCTATGGCAGGGAGAAAAGTCGTCTATGAGCTATACCCATTGTCATTTGGCGAATTTTTACGGTTCAAAAAAGAAGAATATTTATTGCCTGAGTTTAGTTACGATCGTGAATTTCCCGGATTTACCTATCAAAAACTCAAACATTTATATGATGAATACATTGAGTTTGGAGCACTACCAAAGGTCGTTTTGACCGACAATCTAACAGACAAGAAAAAACAGTTAGAGATGATCTTTAGTTCGTACATCAATATGGATGTGCAGTCTTTATCTGATTTTAAGTCGATGAAGGAGTTTACCAGACTGATTCAGCTTTTAGCTTCCCGAATCGGAAATAAGCTCAATATCAGCCAGTTGTCAAAAGTGCTTGGGATAAGCCGCCAAACAGTAGATTCGTATGTAGCATTTATGGAGCAAACCTATCTGATCAGGCTGATCAAACCATTTAGCCGGTCTGTCGATGTCAGACTGCGGGTAGCGCCGAAGCTCTATTTTGTCGATACCGGTATCGCCAATATCAATTATGACTTGTCAGGCGGCGCAAAGTATGAAAACACCGTATGTCATCAATTATTTTTACACGCAGATTCGCATTTATTTGGTCGCAAACTGGCATATTTTGCCGATGAAATTTCGGAAATTGATTTTGTTTTAAACGGAGCGCAGGCCTTTGAGGTGAAAGAAACTCCAGTTGAGACGGATCGAAATCAGCTTGCACGCAATGCCGGTAAGCTCGGGATTTCTCAGTATAGATTGATCGGGAAGGAGAAACCCGCTGTGTTTGATGATTTTATATGGGGTGGGATGATCGGATAATCAATTCAGATGGTATCTTGATCATTATGCTCTAGTAGGAATTTCAGTTAAATTAACTTGATAATTTTGATCCTTTTGGATTATGATCATCTCCCATTGGAAAAACCGGTTTTTTCTAACGCGTCGCCGAACAGTTTCTATTGGTATTGCCGTGGTTGTGGTGATATTTCTGGCCGGATTTTTGATTTTTCATAATGCAGAAGCGGCCTGGTATAACAACTCCTGGGCATTCCGTAAGAAACTCACCTTCAACAATGCGGCCCAGAGTGCCAATCTGACCAATTTTCCGGTGATGGTGACGCTTAGTGCTGATAATTTTGACTTCAAACAAGCCAAGTCCGCCGGAGAAGATATCCGTTTTACCGACTCAGACGGCACCACGCTCCTTGGCTATGAAATAGAAAAATGGGACAGCGCCAGCAAAACCGCGATCATCTGGGTCAATGTGCCCCAGATCGACGCCTCCTCAAATCAGGATTTTATCTATGCCTACTGGGGCAATCCCGATGCTGCTGACGCACAAAGTGCGGATAATACCTGGAACAGCAATTACAAAGGCGTTTATCACCTGGATGATAATGCAGCCTCAACAACAATAACCGACTCCTCCGGTAACAGCAACACTATTACTGCCGGCCAGAATACCGATAAAATTACCAGTTCTTCTGGTAAAATCGCTGGCAGTGTCATGTCCTTAGGCACTCCCGGCTACCCCACCAATCCCACCAAAACAAACTACTCTGACATCTGGCCGGATATTGTTTTGGACAGCAGTGGTTTTCCAGTCATTGCCTACACTGATTACACTAACTACGATTTGGTCGTCATGCACTGCAATGATAAAGAGTGTGTTGGTGGGGATGAAAGCATTAATACCGTTGATTCCACCGGCACCACCGGTTACTACCCGTCAATACAGCTTGACAGCAACGGCTATCCGGTCATTGCCTATTACGATGCCAGTGGACTTGATCTTGAACTGGCTCATTGCAATGACGCCAATTGTGCTGGCGGAGATGAAAATCTGAATACCGTTGACAGCACCGGTACTACCGGGCAATTTCCGGTTCTTCAACTTGACAGTAGCGGCTATCCGGTCATTGCCTATTACGATGCCAGTGGACTTGATCTTGAACTGGCTCATTGCAATGACGCCAATTGTGCTGGCGGAGATGAAAACCTGAATACCGTTGACAGCACCGGTACGGTTGGCAATTATCAAAGCGGAACCTCGATGGTTCTTGATGGAAGCGGCTATCCGGTAATTGCCTACAACGATGATACTAATAATGATCTGAAGGTGGCTCACTGCAACGATGCTAACTGTGCTGGTAGCGATGAATCCCTCACCGCTCCTTTAAGCTCAAGTGCCAATGATACCGGCACCTATTCCAAATCAATCCTGCTTGACGGTAGCGGCTATCCGATGATTGCCTATTTAGACCTCACCAACACCGATCTGATGTACCTTCACTGCGATGACGTGAACTGCGCCGGCGATGAAACCAGCCGTATTGTTACCGTCACTACAACACAAGTACTTTATATGGACATGCAAAAAAATAGTTCCGGCATCCCCACAATTATCGGCACCTATAGCGCCTATCCTCGGGTTTTTGCCTGCAGTGATACTAACTGTTCAACTGATACCGAAACCTACCTCACCCTCTACAACCAATATGGGGCCAGTTTCCCCTCCTTTGTCTTTGACGCCAATAACAATATTTATTTGGTTAATTATTCCCGTGGCAAAACCGGTGATTATGATGTTAATTTTTATACCACTTACCATAAAATGCAGCAGGCTTATGATAGTGATTATGACTTTGGTACGGGCAGTTTTTCTGTCTCTGCTTGGTTTAAATCAAACGGCAAAGCCGAGCAAAACTTTCTTTTATCTCGATATGACAGCGACCAGGGGTATAAGATTTGGCTAAACTATGCTGGTGAAGCTTGTTTCGGGATTGATGATGACAGTTCTTTTGGCCCGGATGATTCCGCCTGTAGCTCAAACTCCAGTATCCAAACTAATGTTGATAACGGTAATGCTACCACAATAAGTTTTATGGATATGAATCTTGACACCAGCGGTTATCCGGTGATAGCTTACTATGATGCAACCGGTTTAGATCTAGAATTAATCCATTGCAACGATGCCAACTGCACCGGCAGCAACGAAAACTTTGCTTCAATTGATAGTACCGGTGATGTTGGCTATTCTCCATCTCTAATTTTAGACGCCAGCGGTTATCCGGTAATTGCCTACCATGATAATACTAGTAATGATCTTAAAGTGGTTCATTGTGGCAATGCCAACTGTTCAAGCGGCAATACCATCAATACAATTGACAGTGCTGATGACGTTGGTGATTTTCCGACCATTAAACTGGACGCCAGCGGTTATCCGGTAATTGCCTACTACGACACTACCAATACTGCTGTGAAACTTGTCCACTGTAACGACGCTAATTGTTCCGGCGGAGATGAAAGTATTGTTACTTTAGTTAATGATGAAGATGACCGGGTGAGACAGGGAAGCGAAAGCTTACAGCTTGACGGAAGCGGCTACCCGATGGTGGTTTATTATGATGCTACCAATATTGATCTAAAGTATATCCACTGTAATGATGTCAACTGTGCAGGTAGCGATGAAACCAAAACAACTATTGAAACTTCTGGATCTACCGGAGATTTTGCCTCCATGAAGTTAGACAGCAGCGGCTACCCGGTGATTGCTTACATGTACGGAAGCGGCCTTGACCTTAAGCTGGTTCATTGCGGCAATGCTAATTGTAGTTCCGGTAATACCACCAGCACTGTTAGTAGTATTAATGGCGCAGATGCGGGATATTATGATATTGATCTGGCTTTAAATCCTGCAACCGGTAATCCGGTAATCGTTCATAGTAACCTGGCCAATTTTAGCTTTTTTCTAACTGTTTGCAATGATGTTAACTGTGCCGGTAGCGATGAAACTACCAGCCTTATCAGGGATAACTCTTATTCTTATTTATATTCCAGCTTGGAGCTTGATAGCAATAATTATCCGGTGATTGCTTTTGCCTCAACCGGAAACGATTTGCAGCTCATTCATTTAAGCAACACTACTACCTACAGCGAAACCAACACCTATGATGACAACACCTGGCATCATCTGGTGGCAGTGAAAAACGGCTCCTCCTCAATTACCTTGTATATAGATGGAGCTTCGGTTGGATCTGATGCTTCTTTAGCTGCTACCGGTACTTTAACTTCAAATTCAGCTACTTTTAATTTATTAGAGAATCTTGATAACGGTCTTTCCGATTACAACTGGACCGGTTCTTTAGACGAAGTGCAGATTGACTCAAGCGCCCGCTCCGCCAGCTGGGTGGCGGCCCAGTATTTGAGTGAAACTAATACTTTTATCAATCAGGGGCTGGTGGAAGAGCGCGACGGGCCGGCTGGCTACTGGAAATTTGATGAAGGGACCGGCGCCACTGTCCATGATGCCACGACGCAAGGAAATAATGGCACCATCACCAACGCCAGCTGGGTGGCCGATGACCAATGTATTGCCGGCAAATGTCTGCATTTTGACGGCAGTGGCGACAGTGTTTCCGTCGCTGATCCGGCCAATGCCACGCTTGACCCAACCACGGCGCTCACCATCGAAGCCTGGATCAATCCAAAAACTGATGGTGAAAACAGTTTAGCTCGAATCGTCAGTAATGTGGCGAGCGTGGATTTATATGTCCAAACCGATGATAATAATGCGGTATCACTTTGCGCGGAAACAGCGGGTACCGCCGATACCTGTACCGGCTCTGACTCTATTCCACTGAACCGCTGGAGCCATGTCGCAGTAGCTTATACCGACAATAATACCCGCAACTTTTATATCAATGGTCAACTGGTGGCCACCAATGACTCAAGTAATTCCTTGACGAATGACAGCGCGGCCAAGGTGATTGGCGATATTGTTGGCGGGACCCGTTCGTTTGACGGATATATTGATGATCTGAAAGTTTATGACTACGCCCGATCTGCGGCTCAGATCAAAACTGATTTTACCTCAAGCGGAACCAACAAAGGCGCCTCTGCCAGTTTTGGCGGGAGTAATGTTCTGGGGATTGATGATGATAAACTGGCAAGCGGTCTTATTGGTTATTGGAAGATGGATGATAATGTCAGCGGCAATTCCCAAACTTTAACTGATGCTTCAGGTAATGGTTTAAATCTGACTACTTTCTGGGGCGCCAACTCTTCGGGTATGGATTGCACGATTGGCGGCAAATTCGGTTATGGCTGTAGTTTGGACGGCACTGATGATTATATTCGTATACTGGACAACGACCTTCTGGATTTGGGCACCGGTGATTATACCTTCTCTGCCTGGGTTAATCCCGCCAGCAATCCGGCCGTCGCCTATATTGTCCGCAAATCAGACAGTGGTAATACCAATGGTTATCAGATTTACGGTGCTTCAGGAATAATCCGTGTAGCTTTGAATTCTGGCACTATTTTGGCTCAAAGTACCACTACACTTTCTACCGGTATATGGCAGCAGGTTACTGTTACCTTTGATCGTGATGATAAAGTCCATCTCTATATCAATGGGACCGAAGAAGCTTCTGGCGATATCTCCTCCTTAAACGGAACAGATCTAAACGCCGCCGCTGCCTTATTTTTAAGCTATAGTTCTTCTTTCTGGAATGGAAAAATTGACCAGACCCGGATCTATAACCGGGCGCTGTCGCCGGTTGAGGTGCGTACGCTCTACGACTCGGCACCCGGGCCAGTAGTTTATTACAATCTTGACGAAAATACCGGTACTGCCTCGGTTAACGACACATCTGGCAATGCTAATACCGCAACCATGACTGGGTCAATGACTTCGGCTGACTGGGTGCCTGGTAAATATGGCAGTGCCCTGGATTTTGACGGCACCGATGACGCATTAACTGTTGCAACCGCCAGTGACAGTTATGTAGATTTTAATGGCAGTGAAGCGTTTTCCGGCGGCGCTTGGGTTTATGTAAAAACCATGCCTGGCTCTGGCAATCAGGATGGCATAATTACCAAATATGATGAGACAAGTACCCTGCGAGGTTATCGTCTTATCTTAGAAAATGATGATGCTGATACTACCGGCAACTTCCAAGTTGACATTTATGATGAAAGCGCTGATCAAACAATTACTGCTACCGGAGCCAATGATACAGTCAATCCTAACACCTGGTATCATGTTGCTTTCACCTTTAATGGCGGCACCGCCGGTGCCGCCGGGGACTTAAAACTCTATACCAATAGCGTGCTTACCGGCAGTAATTCCTCCAATGCCTCTTTTCTTGGTCTTGAAGATGTGGCTGTTGATTTTAATGTTGGCGATTACGATGCCACTGATGCGGTTGCCAATAACACTGCCTTTACCGGCGTGATCGATGACGTCCGTGTTTATAATTACGCCCGTACGCAAAAGCAGATTGTTGAGGATCTAAACGCCGGTCATCCGGCAGGCGGCAGTCCGGTGGGAAGTCAAGTATTGCATTTTCAGTTTAATGAAGGCGTTGGCGCCACCGCCAATAACAGCGGTAGTTTAGGCGCTTCGTTAAAAGGAATTATCTCCGGCCCTTCCTGGTCAAATAACGGCAAGTTTGGCAAAACCTTAAGCTTTGATAATTCCGACGATCGTGTATATCTTGCCGATAACGACAGTTTGGACCCGAGAACCGGTAGTTTTACCGGGAGCGCCTGGATCAAAGTGAATTCTGCCACCACGCCCCACGATATAATTATCCAAAAAGGAGCCAATCAAGCTACAGCGGTTGGCTACTGGTTTGGCATCACTACCTCAGGCACGCTTGATCTGGGAATCTCAGACGGCAGTTCCTATTTAGTAAATTTTGTACAAAGTAACACGAATGTTGGCGACAACGCCTGGCATTATGTAGCTTTTACCTGGGATCCGGCTTTAGGGGCAACCATCTATGTCGACGGCAAAAAAGATAAATTTACGGCCGCTACTTCTTCAGTTGATTTTAATTCTACTTCTGTTCTCAATATTGGCGGTTATTCTGCTGCTACGTTTACCGTTGACGGCCTGATCGACGAAGTTAAAATCTACAATTTCGCTCTTTCCGAAGATTCGATAAAAACCGATTACAACCAAGGCAAATCCGCGGTGCTTGGTGCTTTGGGTACCAACCCCACTTACGCTCCCCAAGCCGCCAATCAAGAGTACTGTGTTCCAGGCGATACCACCTCCTGCGCTTCCCCAGTTGGCGAATGGAAGATGGATGAAAACACCGGTGTTAATGCCTATGATACGAGCGGAAATAGCAATAACGGCGCTCTCGGAGTAGGTTCTTCTGTACCAACTTGGACTGTTGGGAAAATTGGCAGCGCGCTTAATTTTGATGGCACTGATGACCTGGTGAATGCTGGTTCTGCGACGACTTTAGACGATATGTCGACAATCTCAGTTACGGCCTGGGTTTATGCCAGAGGAGCAGGTGAAACTTTGGGTAGAATCATTGACAAATCAACCGATACCAGTGCCAGCAACGGATACATCATCGGTGTCAACGGAGCAGGAACCGTAACCTTAAGAGTAGATCACGGAGCAACTGATCTTAACTGTAACGGGTCTGTGGTTGATATTAATTCTTGGTCTCATATTACCATCACCTGGGATGGTACAGCCAATTGCAGTGGCGTTTTGTTTTACAAAAATGGTGTTCAAGTCAGCACTTCAACTACCACCAATGGAGGAGCTGGTAGAGTATCTGATGCCGATCAAAGTCTGATTATTGGTAATAATTCTGCCACTGATCGGACTTTTGACGGAAAAATCGATAATTTGAAATTATATAATTATGTCCGTTCTCCAGCTCAAGTAGCTTGGGAATATAATCGCGGCGGGCCGGTTGGCTGGTGGAAGCTGGACGAATGTCAGGACGGCACATTATATGATGCTTCCGGCAAAGGCAATAACGGCACCTGGTATGGCACCGGCGGTGGTACGCAAACTGCGGTTGGCAGCTGCACTACCGCGAGCACCGCCTGGGGTAATGGAGCTACCGGTAAGTTTAATTCAAGTCTAAATTTTGACGGTACTGATGATTATGTGGATATTCCCGATCAATCATATTTAAGAACTACCACCCAGTCATTTTCGTTTTGGTTTAAATCTTCCACCGCTCCTGCTGTTTTTGGTGGTGTAATCTCGCACACAAACAATGCCGACGGCTATAATGTTCTTCAAACCAGTAGCGGAAAAATTAGAGCGTATCGGAGAATTAGCGGAAACTGGAGATATGTGGAAAGCAAATCTTCGGTAACAGACGGCGCCTGGCACCATGGAGCCGCTATCTATGACGGCACTACCATCTCTTTTTACATTAATGGCCTGTTGCAGGGAACAGACACTGATGCTTCGGCAACTGACTTTTCTAATACCAATTATCTGCTTGGAAAATACCCAACAACTTACTATTTTACCGGCCAGATTGATGATGTGGGCGTCTTTAATTATGCTCTCACGGCAACTCAGGTCAAAACGCTCTATAATAGCGGTGCTGTCAGATTTAATCAGTAACAGCCTTCAATAATTGTTATAATACATCCAAGCTCCCGTAGTTCAACGGATAGAATAGGCCCGTCCTAAGGGCTAGATGGCAGTTCAATTCCGCCCGGGAGCACTTTTTTACCTCATTGCTTTTTCGTCCGTCCGTTCATATTTAACCAGCTCTTCCGGAGTAAACCAGAGCGGCACCTCGTATTTTGCCTCATCTAAAGTACCTGAGGCGTGCAGCAGATTTTTGATCGCCCGTTTGGCGGTATTGGCAAGATAGGCTGAATCAAACGACAGATCGCCGCGAATGGTACCGGGAGCCGAAAGAAAAGGTAAAGTATTACCGGCCAGTTTGCGGACCAACTCAACGGCATGCGGCCCCTCAATAACTGCGGCAAACACCGGCCCCGAAGCAATGTATTCAAGTAGCCAGACGCGCACCATCTTGCCGATTTCCTTGGGATCAGCCGTGCCCAGAAGCGCCTGCGGATCAACACCAAGCGACTGGTAATTTTTCAAGGTTTTCTGCCCGATTCCTTCCCACAACTCCCCTCTTTCCGCCGGATAATGTTTTTCCGCCAACTCTTTTGTCGCTTGAATAAGCTTACCGGCGACCAGTTTTAAGCCGACTTTTTCCAACCGACTGATAATCTGTCCGGTCAGTCCGCGGGCTACTCCATCGGGTTTGACCACCACTAATGTTTGTTCCATAGATTAATAATATATTAATAATGTAAATTAGCAACACTTTTGACTTTATAGACTTTATGGACTTTATGGACTTTATAGACTCTTGATTTAATTCACATCATAACAGAATCGCTAGTAAAAAAGGAATCAGCATTATTTTGCCTTGCTAAAATCAATTGTTCACTATCTTTAAAATGACGTCTAGCAAATTCTGGATCTTTCAAAAGCATAAATCCGTTGTCATAGGCGACATTCTGCGGAGTGGATTCTGCTGTTAAAGGATCACTGCAACACATAATCACACTGGCGATATATCTTTTTTGCCAATCGGTTGGATTGGTAATCCTTGCCCACTGCTCGATTGCTGACTGGTGAACAGCAAAAGTGGCTCCATAAATCATACACGTTCGTTGATACTGTAAATAAATATCACCTGTATTTAAAAAGGTAGCTAGGGATGCTGGTTGAACATGTTGGCTCTGATTATCAAATAGCAACTTCTTTTGGATATCTAAAGGTAGATGTTCATATACTGCGTTGGTGATACGAAAGGCTTTGATGTTACCAATCCCTAAAGAAGCGAATGGATCTGCGGTCATAAACCACCGTGTCAGCTGTGCTTTTAACTGACTATATTTTAACTCCGCTATCCCAAATCTATTTTCTGTTCTTGAGTTAAACACCTCCCGAAAAAGCGCATCTTGAATAGCGACTAATGAGTAACCCGATAGTCCATACTCGTTAATACAATCTGTCAACGCCCGTTGATGAGTTGGCGCTAAATCCGGATAATCAAGCTTAAAGAGAGACACTGGTGTTGCATTGAATCTACCCAAGCGGTCAACGGTTTTGAGAACTTGTCCTTTTAATATTCCGTATCCAGCCCAACTTCTTACTTTCCCATAATGCTCACTATTTGCCATAAAAAATTATATAATAATTGTTTGATTTTTAAAAAAGAATGTGAACGTTTACTTCACGGCCTCGATTGTCGGGAAAAAACAGTATCTCAAAAACTATCTCAAGATCATCGAAGTTCTGAAAAAAAAGGATACAAAGTGCAGGCCGATCACATCATTGATAAAGAAGAAAAAGACATTCGGTTGGAATCCAAAGACAAACGGCTGGCCTTTCATAATCAACTGGAAAAATCTTCGGCTTGAGTTGAGAAAAAGATATCTTGGTGATAGCTGGCTTGACAATTGGGGAGATATATAGTGCACTTTTTACACCTTCACCGTAGATTTTCATTAGTAGATAAAGAAAGATTGCCATACTCTAATGATTTCGGTCTGATAAAACACTGATAGGACAATCCCGATAATTAAAAAAGGGCCAAAAGCGATCTGGCTTTTTAACTTCTTTTTTTTTGTAATAAGAAGCGCCACCCCCACCACCGAGCCCGCGATAAAGCCAATGTATAAAGCAATCCAGCCTGGGATTGTTCCCAGCAAGAAACCAATCACAAACGCCAGCTTGACATCGCCAAACCCCATGCCCCGGCCGCGGGTAATAAGGTAAAGGATAAGGATCGGCAGCATCACTAATATTCCAGAGACGATAAAACTGCCAAGCATCAGCCAACTGGCTGCCTGTACCAGATGATAGCATAAGGCCAAAACCAGAAAGACAAACTGCAAAGAATCCGGAATTAGATGATATTTCACGTCTGCCATAAATATCGTTAATAATACGGAAAACAAACCGATCGTGATAATTCTGGCCGCCAGCAGATTTACCGCAGTCGGTATAACAATGGGAGTTGTAATCCAAGCGATAACAAACAAACAGCCGGTTAATATCTCAACCAAAGGATAAAAATAGGACAGTTTTTTATGACAATATCGACATCTTCCTTTCAAAGAAAGAAATGAATAAACCGGAATCAGGTCAAGTACCGTAAGATTTTTTTTACAGAAATCACAGTGGGAACGGCCCAAAATCGACTGCTCCTGCGGCAGCCGGTCGCTGAGGACGTTAAAAAACGAGCCTAAAAATAAACCAAGGATAAACAGATAAAAGAGAATAAGCATGATTACAGAATACCATAAATTACAAATTTTCAATTTATAATTTTCAGTCAAATCACAATTTATCAATTTTCAAATTGAAATATTGATTATTGATTGAAAATTGGACATTAAAAATTGAAAATTAATTTCAGATCTTCTTTCTTATACGGACCAATCAGTGCGATATTGAGTTTCTCGCGGCAAAATAACTCCCGGGCAACGCCGACTATCTCCTCCTTGGTGACGCTGGCGATTTTGGCAATCACTTCATCTGGAGTAATTGAATCTCCTTCCATTAGCTGCCGTGTGCCGTAAAATGAGGCCACGGCGGATGAGTCTTCCAAAGACAAGAGCATTCGGCCTTTGATCATTTCTTTGGCCTTGGCCATCTCATCTTGCTTAAATTGACCGTCGGCGATTTTTTGATGCTCGTCCCAGATTACCTTGATGGCCTCTTTGATCTTAGGTAGATTATTTCGCACACCAGCCTGAGTGACTAGATGACCAACATCGGCATACAATTCACGTCCGGTCGAAATATAGTAACACAATCCCCGTCTTTCCCGAACCTCCATAAATAAACGCGATGACATCCCGCCGCCTAAAATAGTAGTAAGGATCGACAATGCGTAACGCCTGGGATCGCGAAAGGAGAAAGCACGAAAGCCGAAACAAAAATGCGACTGCTCGGTTTTTTTGTAATGAACTGCAATCTGCGGCTTAGTCTGGCTCTCCGCTACCTCAGAAATTCGGTTTTTTGGCCCGCTTGGCCAGTGAGCAAACTTCTGTTCAATCAATTTTAGATAATGATCTGACCAGTGGCCGAGTCCACCAGCCACCACCAGCACCGCATTACTGGAATGATAAAGTTGAGACATATAATCAACAAACGTTTGTTTTTTAAACTGAGAGATGGTCTGTTTGGTTCCGGCCACATCAAAACCAAGCGTAGTGCCTTGATAAAGCAGTTCTTCATAATAATCCCCCACCTTGCGGGCCGGCATATCCTCGTACATATTGATCTCCTCGGTGATCACGCCCTTCTCACGGTTGATCTCAAGCGGGTCAAGAAGCGGCGCCACCACCATATCGGCTAGTACGTCTACCACCCGAGGAAAATTACCCACCGTTGACTTGATCCAGTAACCGGTATGGTCTTTGGCGGTAAAGGCGTTAAACACACCGCCCATTGACTCGATGGTTGAAGAGATAATGAATGAGCTGGGGTATTTTTTGGAGCCTTTGAAGGCCATATGTTCCAAAAAATGGGCAATACCGTTGTTGTTGGCGTTTTCGTAGCGGGAGCCAGCGCCGATAAGAAGCAAAGTGGTGAGGGTGGGAAAAGAATCGGTGTCAATTAAGATCACCCGCAGGCCGTTTGGTAAAGTCACTGATTTGGTTGTCATAATGTGCTCTTTTTACGATGTTTGTAAGCATAACCTGAGCGGCCGTAGACTTGGCTCGCCGGATATCTTTTCTCAATCTCCCGCAGTTTTTCCCAAAAAACTGTTACTAAATCGCTGCCCAGACTGTCGGCGAGTAAAAGCAACGCGTGCAATACATCAGCCATTTCCTTTTCGATCTGACGAATTCTTTTCGGGTCGTTTTTGATCTCTTCGTTAGTTTCCCAAATCACATGCTCCATCACCTCGGCTGCCTCCCTGACCAGATCCATGGCCAGGTTTTTAGGAAGATGGAATTTTTCCCAGCCGCGGTCAGCGGTAATTTTCAGCACTGCCTTTTGCATCTCCGACAGTCGGTCTGCTTTCATAGTGCTATTCTAGCAGAAATATCACTGCAACTGACGGTCACTCAGTTAATATCTGCCTCTCTCGATTTTTAATACTTTAAGATATAACATTATCACTAATTCATCCGTTTATTTGACTCCCTAACAAGGTTGAATAATACAGGCAGAGTTGATAGAATTACAAGATTATTGGGCCCATAGCTCAACTGGTAGAGCAGCAGCCTTTTAAGCTGTTGGTTCTGGGTTCGAGTCCCAGTGGGCTCACATGAGTACAGTGGAACCGTTCAGGATTGATCAATAGAAAAAAAATCTTAGAGCCTGTTTGAAAAGAATCCAATCTTTTTTTTATACCGCTTTCAGATGAAATTGCAAAAAAATGAGCAATCTTTCAGCGCCATAATACTTTCCAAACAGCTTCTTATTCTTCCGGTGTAACAAAAGTATGATTAGCGTCATAAACATAGTTTTTGTTATGCGACATGACTTCATAATAGTAGGTGGTATTTGGTTTAAGATTTGTAATAGTAAATTCGTGATAGGTAACTCTTTTTTCTGCTTGAATATCTTGTCCATAGTCGGCTGTTAATCCGTAATTTAATTTTCCGTTAGCTGGATGATTGGTTGTCCAGGCTATAGTTGCAGAGGTCGAAGTTGCCTTAATTACCTTAACATCCGCAATCTTTGTCGGTTCATTAACAAACAAATATCCTAACTTAACAAGGGCAAATCCTGCAGTTTCGGAAATACCCTGTGTTTTCTCACCAACCTGAAACGCCATGTTTCCAATTCCTTCTTTTGCACTGTTAACTCCATTCTGAGTAGCGTTTGCAATTGCCGAGCCGGTATTATGAGCAATATTACCAACTGTCTTTGCTGTGTTTTGCGTAATGGAGGCAGTAGTATTGCCAATGTTATTAGTAACTCCTTCAACAAAATTTCCAGTATTTCGAGCAACGGTTGAAGTTGCTGATGCAATTGAACTAGCTGTATTTCCGATTACCGAAGCTGTATCTTGAGTAATCTTAACTGTTGTGTTCGCCGCCACATTTGTGGCGCTGGCAATTGCGTTGGCTCTAGCTGATACTCCATTTCCTATCCCTGTTAAAATTGTTTTTGCAACACCTGGTGCATTATTGGCTAACTGGTTATACCCATTCCCGATTGCGACAGCCGCGTTTGACGCGGCTTTTCCGGCGTTATTAACTCCTTGTCCAATTTTTTCTCCAGCAAATGCCAATCCTTGACCAACTGCGTTAAACGTTGTTTGTACTCCGTGACCCACAAAGGCACGGGCTTGTCCAGTCTTGTCTCCAACAAAGGCTGATGCTTTTCCTGTCGAGTCAATCGTGAATTTCACTCCCGTTCCGATTCCGTTAAATATACCGCCGATGATATTACCTGTTGTATTAAGAATGTTTTTTGAAGCCTGGGAAAGTTGCTTTCCAGTTTTTTCCAAAGCGCTTGGTTCAACCGGTTTGGTAATTTCCAACTCTTGCTTAATCTTTTCTTTTTGCTCCGGGGTTAATGGTTTTATTTCTTCTTCAATTATTTTTTTTTCTTCCGGTGTGGTTACTTGTTCATAAGTAACAATGTTTAGATAAAAAGTTCCTGCACTGCCGGAATTGTCAGCGTTATCCTTGCCGGTAATAATCACTCGGTAGTTTCCCAATGGTAATTCTGTACTCGGAGTAAATCCAAAAGTAGAATATTTATCCGCTTTGTTTTGGGAATTATCCGTGATTTTTGATCCGTCGCTTGTCCAATAAATTTCGTTAAGGTTAACGGTTGCCAAAGTTTGCAAGTCATACAGTCCTAAGTTATTTTTTTTCTCAATCTTAACTTCTACACTTTTTGGTCCGGCAGAAACTTTGTTATCTGTTTTATCTCCAACTAATGAATCTGTTATTTTCCCGTAGATCGTTGGCGTTTTATCATTGGTGGTAAATCCGTTGCTTGAATATTTCGTATCGTTGACTTGTGTTATCTCGACACTTGGCGAAGTCCGGTCAACAAACAAAGTCCGGGAAGATGAGGTTTCGTTCCCAACACTGTCTCTGGCCTTGACTTTCCAGCTTATTCTTCCTTCTCTTAACTTTCCGTCATTTTGGCCGGAGTTGCTATCAGTACTCCATTCTGAAGAGGATTTAGTATAGACGGAGATATAGTTATTCGTTGAGTCGGAATCAGAAAAGTTTTCATAATGGATGAGGTATTTATTCGTTTCGTAGTCGGTGGTTCTCGAAACTGGAATATCGTCAATAGTAAAATCTCCGCTTGGTTGTCCCGAGCCTGCCGAAGGGTTGTCTATTTCCAAAACATATTTAGATAATCCTGCAGTTGCGTCAGTTGTTGCTTTCCATTTAAAGGTTGGCCTTTCAGAGTTGGTATAACTATTATCTCCCGGGCTGTCTAAATCAATACTTACTGGAGCTGTTGCGTCAATGGTAAACGCATCGGATGATTCGGAACCGGAAGCAGTAGTGTTGCTGTTACTATCCGTTGCCCGTACATTCATCGTGTGTGCGCCGTCAGAAAGAGCGGTTGAGACTGTGCAGGTAAACGCTTCTTCCGCTTCGTCAAAAGTTCCATCATCGGCCGTACAAGCAGTCCATGATCCTGCCGTACTATCCATCTGAAACTGGACGTTACTGACCGTTCCCACCGCATCGGTTGCCGTACCCGAAAGAGCCGGAGTATTGTCGTTATTAGGATCAGGTGATAATGATGTTAATGAAATGCTTGGCGCAGTGGCGTCATAAGCAGAAAATGCTATCGAAATATCTCCAAATGTTGGGGTAGAAACCGAATCGGTATTGGCAGGAGTAAGTTCATATTGGATATACCGGTGAGAATCGGTCACACAATTATTACCGGAAATATCAGAAGCGGAAGTAATAGCATCGCATGACGAAAAAGCCGTGGCTCCACTCATTTCCGAATCATTTGAAGTCCTGGCTTTGACAGAAACAGAAGTATTGGAAGGAGTGGTAGCATTGTACGTCAGCGTCCCCCACGCCGCACCGGCAGTATATCCTGTGTCGAAAATTGAAGAAGTTAAACTGCCAGAAGTTTGTACCTGTGGTTCTTCAGAAGCAAAAGTATTCAGAGTGTCACCTTCTGATTTGTGTGAAGCAGTAATCCAACTAGACGATCTCTGTGCATTAGATATGCGTATCTCTGAGATTTTTCCATCCAAGGAATGTTTGTTACCAACTTGAAACTGTCCCATTGTCAACAAGCCTGTAGAATCCCTTTGATTTACTGAAGCGTCAAGTGTTTGAGATGCGCCATCGAGGTACAAAGCAGTGTAATTTCCACTTGTTGTGGTCTGAAGGACTAAATGTAACCATTGCTGACCCGTTAGTAATGGACCAAATCTTTGATCTGTTCCATCATAATTGTAAAATGTGTTTACTGGAGCAGGTGGATTTGCCCCACCCGCCTGTCGTGACATTGATACGGCTCCTGCATCTGTCGCATGGTCCAATTTTATAAAATAATCGTAGTTTCCACTGGCCTGATTAAGATTATCAAAGTAACCCCAAACTTCAATCGAATAAGGTGCATTTAGCGTGCCTAATGATGCTGTAATGTAGTCGTCGGTGCCATCAAAGTTAATTGCTGGACCAATATTACCGCTAACCAAATCGCCACTCGTCATTGATCCATTGGTTGTACCATGCTTCGCATTGCTGGTGCTGTCAGTTATTTGAGGAGCTGTTCCAGACGGATCTTGGTTCATATGGTAAACCGCAACAAAGTTTGAATCCCAAACAGACGTTGCTGCTTGACCATCTGTGGCAGAGGAATTGCCATAATACATGTAAATATTATCTGTTGCCGAACTTGCATCTATTTGTGGGACTTTGACCCAGACAAAAGAACTTCCGGTTTCATCCCACTTTTCGATTTCATAAGACAAAAGTGTAGTTCCGTCACTGTCGGTAAAGCGGATATCTTGACCGGAGTCTTGGGTATTTGAGTAATTAACTCTAGTTGAATCGAGTTTAACCAGAACGGGAAAGTTGGTTAGGTTCTCTGCTTGAGCTGAATTATCAAAAGTAATTTTTCTTCTATATGCCCACGAGGTGTTGTACCAACTGCTGGTTGCTTGAAGTGTTACCTGTCCGGCGGTGGAAGTAGTAACGCTGGATGATGAATCAAACTTGGTGTTATCCAACCAGCTTGTTTGTCCGCTACCTCCAACCCAGTCGGTTTGAGTCCAGGGGCTAGTTGCAGCGAGAACTGTATTAGGTATTAAGTAGTAGGTATTAAGTATTAATACCAAGAAAGACAAGAAAATAGCCAGCACTTTGCGAAGTATAATTTTGCTTTTCATACCTGATACATAATACATAATACATAATACTTATTTGATTTGACAAATGGTTTCATATTTGATATAAAATAATCATCACGATGACTGGATAGGCCTAAGGTTTCGACCGACCGCCGATGCCAGTCGCATGTTTTTTAAGCTCTAAACTTCCTCTCAGCCTATCAATCCTTACAATAAACCTTGAGAACGGTTTCACGTGACCAATAAACACGTATGCTTTACTTACATGGTATTTATTTCTCAGATACTGCCTGAATTTTCTCCAATCTAACTTCCAACCCTGTGAGCGAACCCCAAGATTCAGGTTTTGACTGTCAATAAAAGCGTACACAGGTGAGATAAGTTTTCTTGCGATTTTTTTCATTTTAACTTTTTCAATGTTACGCTGCCCAACAGTGACTTCATTTGGATAATGGCAATTTCGTTAAGTTGAATTAACCCTATTTCTGAGCCAATCTGAAATAAAGAAATTCAAGAAATAATTAAAAAAACTTACTCATTTTCTCCTGACTTGCGCAAAAACTTCATAAATTGATTTTTGATATATGGTTTATCTACTCACAACAAGATTTAACCTTTTTCATTAGGACACTGAAATGCGCAAGTCAGGAATTAAGTCCGGATCTTTTAAAACGGGAGCTGGAAAGGTTTGTAATTGAACTAGCCTGGAAGTCTTCCAAAATCGAAGGTAATACCTATTCGCTTCTGGAAACAGAGTCTTTAATTAAAGAGCAAAAAGAGGCGGTTGGGAAAAGTAGAGATGAGGCGATTATGATTTTAAAATAGTTTCCACCTCAACAATAAGCCAGCTGCATAACGTCTTAACAAACAATCTGCGCATTACAACGGGCATCAGGAAACAGGCCGTAGGAATTACCGGCACCACCTATCTTCCTCTTGATAATGAACACCAGATAAAAGAGGTTTTAGAAAAAACAATTGTTATTGTAAACAGAACCAATAACTCGTTAGAAAAAGCGCTGATCGTTCATTTTATGATTGCCTATATCCAGCCATACACTGACGGAAATAAAAGAACTGCCAGGATGCTGACCAACGCCGTTCTGCTGGGATCTGATTTATACCCCTTGTCTTACCGAAGTGTCAATGAAGATGAGTTTAAGAAGGCTCTGATAGTATTTTATGAACAAGGGAGTATCTGTGAAATAAAACGGCTGTTTATCCAGCAAGTGCAGTTTGCCAATGAGACGTATTTTAGGTAATGCTCAATTTGCCTATTTCTCGCTTGTTGCGACCAGTTTTACTGGATAATCCTTACTCCCCGAATTATGCCTATTTTGGGGAATCTCATTCCCCATAATTGACATTTTTTGGGGATTGTGCTAAAATGTAAGTATGCCAAACCCGCTTAACATTCAACGCTTCTACGAAAACCTGGGAGCTTATTTAAAGCCTAATAAGGTGTTGGTGATTTACGGTCCTCGTCAAGTGGGAAAAACCACTCTGGTTAAAAGGTTCTTAGAACAATGCAATCTAAAATATATCTACGGAAATGGTGGGGACGCGGTGGTTAAAGAAGTGTTTGAGGACCTTAATTTATCAAAAATTTCGGAATACGCCAAAGGCTACGAGCTGGTGGTTATTGACGAAGCGCAAAAAATTGCCAATATCGGAGAATCCCTAAAACTGCTCGTAGATTCGGTTGACAACATTAAGATTTTAGTTACCGGATCATCATCCTTCGAACTTTCAGGCCAAATTGGCGAGCCTCTAACCGGAAGGAAGATTGTCTTAAGCCTTTTCCCGGTTTCAATTCTAGAACTGGCAAAACAGCGAAATTCTTTTGACCTGAAACAAATCCTGGAACAGCAACTTATATACGGCAGCTATCCGGAAGTGCTGACACAAGAATCAAATAAAGAAAAAGAGAGAATTGTTAGAGAAATTGTTGGATCCTACCTTCTTCGAGACATTTTGGAATTGGACCGAGTAAAAGGAGCGAAGGTGCTTTTGGATCTTCTAAGACTCTTAGCTTTTCAAGTCGGCTCGGAAGTTTCGCAAACCGAACTGGGCGCACAAATCGGCATGGACAAAAAGACGGTTGCGCGTTATTTGGACATCTTTGAACAGTCATTTATTATTTTCAATCTGCGGGGATACAGCCGGAATTTGCGTGATGAAATAAAGGAAAAGTCAAAATACTATTTTTACGATAACGGCATCAGAAACGCGGTGATATCAAATTTTAACCCGCTTGCCTTTAGAAACGACATCGGCGGCCTGTGGGAAAACTTTCTGTTTATGGAAAGAATGAAAAAAAGGCTATACTTGGAAATTGGCGCCAACATCTTTTTCTGGCGGACGTGGGGCGGGCAGGAAATCGATTTGCTTGAAGAGCGCGAAGGCTCTTTGTTCGCCTATGAATTTAAGTACAAAAAAACCAAAACCAAGCTTCCCAAAAAGTTTCTGTCTGCCTATCCGCAAAGTTCGTTTGCAGTGGTAAACAAGGAAAATTATCTGCAATTTGTTATTTAACGCCAAACGCGGAACTCTCTGCTTATCTTTTAGTTTTTACCTGTCTGATTGAGGTTTCAAGTTCTCTTGCAAACATAATAATATAGGCTATAATTAGGTAAAATCAGTTTAACCTAAAGATTTATGCTAAGAGAAATGTTTTCCCGCCACCGATTCCCATTTGCTAATTTGTTTGCTGTCGCATTGTTAACTGCTTTGTCAATTGCTCCCCCAGACGCACAAGCTCAGCAAACTCAACCACCTAATAATTGTTGGCATCAAGGAGTTAATCCACCGGTTGCTAATTGCCAAGTCACTAATCCAACCATTTTTTCACCCAGCAAGGCTGTATTAACCGATTCTCAGGGTAAAAAACTTACCGCTGTTTCTCTGTCTGGTTTAAAACCCGATGATCCCCGATGGAGTTATGGGAAACGCACCACTATAGAAGCCACTTTTACAAATGACGGTGTTACTAGTATAGTGCCAGTTAGAGTATATTTTTCTGACCGATCTCAAGTCGGTCCGATCACTATTCCACATAGGCCTACTCCAAAAAATTGTCAAGTAGTGGGCACTAGCAAATATGACAATGGCAAAAAAAATTATAGCTGGGCTTACCAATCTTGTCTACAAGGACAAGGAAAATAGTGCCCTTTTTATTTAAAGAAAAAAATCACTTTTAGCTTAATACCAAATTCAGTATCTTTCCTTTCACATAGATCACCTGATATTTTTTTCCTTCAACATATTTTTGAATCCGTTCTTCCTGAAGCGCTTTTTTTACCACGTTTTCCTGTGATGTTTCTGTGGCAACAACGGTAATCACCGCCCGCACTTTTCCATTGACCTGCACCGGTATCGCCGCATCTTCTTTGATCATAATCTCTCGGTCGATTTTCGGCCAGGAAGACCGGTGAATGGATTTTTCCTCACCAAGTACTGTCTGCCAGATTTCCTCGGCCAAAAACGGCGCAAAAGGTGCCAGGATTTTTAAAAATTTCTTCGCATTATCCGCTGATAAAACCAACTGGCTTTGACCCGTATCTTTTTGCTCATTTTTATTTGATAATTGAAAATTGATAATTGATAATTGAATAGCGGCTTCCCAGCTATTAACAAACTCCATCATCGCGGCAATGGCGGTATTGAACTTGAAATCCAAAATATCACGTCCGACTTTTTCAATCGTCTTGTTTAACTTAGAAACCAATATTTTATTTTCTTCCCACTTTTGACTTTTGACTTTTGACTTTTGACTTTGAAAAATCTTCCACACTCTTCCCAAAAACCGGTACACTCCCTGCAGGGCTTTGGTTGACCAGGCAATCTCCTGGGAAAAAGGCGCCATAAACATCTCATACATCCGAAGCGAATCGGCGCCAAACTCCGCCACCACTTCATCGGGGTTGATGACATTGCCAAGAGACTTGCTCATCTTGCGGTTGTCCTCAGCCAAGATCATACCGACGTTTCGCAGGCGAATAAACGGTTCTTTGGCTTTAATAAGCCCCAGATCATTTAACGCCTTCACCCAGAAACGGGAATATAAAAGATGCAAAACCGCGTGTTCGGCGCCGCCGATATACCAGTCAACCGGCAACCAATTAGAATTTAGAGTTAAGAATTTAGAGTTAAGAATTTGGGGATTGGCGAAGGCGAGAAAATACCAACACGAGCCGGCCCAGTTGGGCATAGTGTCAGTCTCTCGCTTTGCCTTACCGCCGCAGTTGGGGCAGGTGGTTTCCACAAACTCGTTGATGCGAGCAAGCGGCGACTCGCCGGTCTCAATTGGCTCATAACTTTTCACGTACGGAAGTTTTACCGGTAGTTCTGCTTCCGGCACCGGAAACCAACCAGATAAAGAATTTTCAATTTCCAATTTTAAATTTTCACTTGTCGTTTGACTTTTGACTTGATTTTTTGCGCACTCGGCGCAAAAAATCATTGGTATCGGCTCGCCCCAGTAGCGCTGGCGGGAAAAAATCCAGTCGCGAATATGGTAGCTCACTTCCCTTTTCCCCCAACCTTTTTCTTCCAAATAATCCATCATCTTTTTTGTCGCTTGATGAATGTCTAAGCCGTTTAGAAAATCCGAATTAACCATCTTGCCTTCTTCCTCCTGGACCTGGGCTTTTTTACTGATCGGCGAAGTATCACCATCACTACCAACAACGACTCGTTTTACTTCAATACCAAACTGAGAAGCAAACTCAAAATCACGAAGATCATGTCCCGGCACACCGACTACCGCGCCGGTACCAAACTGCGCCAGCACAAAATCAGAGATCCAAACCGGCATTGGTTTGCCGTTTAACTGGTTTAAGGCATAAAGACGGGTAAACACGCCGGTTTTTTTTCGACCCTCAAGCATCCGTTCCACCTCGGTCTTGGTTTTCGCTTGCTCGACGTATTTTTTTATTTCTTCTAATTTTGATTTTTGATTTTTAAGTTTTGAGTTTAGGAGCGAAGCGACGAACGGATGTTCGGGCGCCAACACAATAAATGTTGCGCCAAAGTTAGTATCGGGTCTGGTAGTAAAACAACTAACCGTACCAAGCTGGCGATAGATTCTGTCACTGGTTTCCTTCCCGCCAGCGCCACCTATCGCCACTACTGGATAGGTAATAGTGATTCCGGTCTTTTTCCCGATCCAGTTTTTCTGCATCTCCAAAATCCCGGGCGGCCAGTTGAGGCCTTGCAGATCTTCAAGCAATCGGTCGGCGTAGGCAGTGATCCGGAAAATCCACTGTGGCAGATCTTTTTTGGTGATCGGGTTGCCGCACCTTTCATGAGTGCCGTCAGACAATACCTCCTCCTCAGCCAAGCCGGTTTTACAGACCGGACAGTAATGAATCGGCACGTTTTTCTTGTAAAGAAGCCCCATCTTAAAAAACTGAATAAACAGCCACTGGGTCCACTGGTAATATTCAGGATCAGTGGTGGCCAGCTCGCGCTCCCAGTCATAGGAAAAGCCAAGCATGCTCATCTGGCGCTTAAAATTGGCGATGTTTCGCGGCACCATATCAAGCGGGTTTTTTTTGGCTTTGATCGCCGCATTTTCCGCCGGCAGACCAAACGCGTCCCAGCCCATCGGGTGAAGCACCGCATAACCGTTCATCCTGTAGTAACGGGCTAAAATATCGGAGGCGGTATAGCCGCGCGGATGGCCGACATGCAGGCCGGCGCCTGATGGGTACGGGAACATGTCCAGCACATACATCTTCTTTTTTTTGTCTGGAGATTGCGGCGTCTGGTAGGTCTTTTCTTTAAGCCAGTAATCGATCCATTTTTTCTCAAACTCCTGCGGAATATATTTTTTCATTTAGCTATTATATTTTATATTGCCATATTTCACAATGTGAGTAAATTTTGATCTCGATCTTCGTTCTTGCTTAAGGAATTTATTAAGCAAGACGACTACTTTCTTCTTTACTTCTTCCGTCACTTCCACCATCACCACGCCCATTCCCATCTGACCATAGATGACGATGGCTCCAAGAGGAGCAAACAGGATTGACGGCAATCCTAGCAGATCTTCCTCTCCTTTGATAACGATTCGTTGCTGTTTTTTGGTTGCTAAAAATTGTTGAATGCTTTTTTGAATCGATTTTGCCGCCGGTAAAAAAATGGTTCCGGGCTTGTTGATATAACGTTTTTTGCTGTTTCTGATTAAGATTACTGCGGATTCCTGCGATATTTTTTCACGTCTGTTAATTAAATCAACAATTGCCAGGTCCGGTGGACATTTAAGCTCAAAAAGGGATAAAGCAACGATATCGCCCACCGCAATCACCATTGGCGGATTTTTCTGCCTGATTTTGGCGACTGCTTTTTTTGAGGCTTTAGAAAAGTCTTTCTCTTGGCTTCTGATTACCTCCCCCAACGGCTGTCTTAAGCTTTCCCGTAAATGGTTAGGCAAAATATAACCTTTTAATTGAAATAACTGACCGTAAACCGTACCGTCCCGATCGGTTAAACCCTGGCGGATTCTGGTTGATCGAAGTATTTTTTTACTCTGGTCTTTAAGAAAAGGGCAGATAACGATAGTTAAGGGCGCCAAACCGGTTTTCTGCCGTTTTTGGTTAATCAGAATGGCATTTTGCCTTGTTTCGCGAGTAACGACAATCGCCTGCAGTGTTTTGTCATTGACAGCGTTGCCGTAGATATCGTTAATTTGAATAATTTCTGTCCGTGGCAAAACTTTTAGGCTTTGTAAAAATCCAATCAACGTTTGTTGCCGTTTTGAAAAACTCTCGATCTGTCGCTCTAAGTTTTTTTGGCTAAGCAGTTTTTCCGAAGCAATTCCCACGGTTACGATTTTCGCCAAAGAAAAAGCAAAACGCAAAATCGCCTTGTGTCCGGCATGCAGATGGTCAAAAGTGCCCGCCACTGCCGCATGTTTGTATTGATATGATTTCATGTGATAAATTGTAACATGAAAAATAATTTTTGATAAAATACTCTCATGGAAAACACTATTGAACTTTTGAAAGAGGCGGAAGTGCCGTTGTTTTGGCCAATATTTTCGCGCGTCCTTACGACCCAGTTCCCCGGTTATGCGCCAGAGGTAATTCATTACTTCTTAAATACTATATATACTCCCCCTGTGTACCAGTATTGGATAAACACCACAGCGAAATTTGTCTTGGTAGCACGCGATCAACAGACAGGAATCATCGGTTTTGCTTTAATTGATCGTCCCTACGGCGGCGTTAGTCTCTGCCGTTGGCTGGGTGTCCTTCCCGGCTATCAAAGACAAGGCATTGGCAGCAAATTGATTCAGGAATGGGAAAAACAGGCCGGACAACAAGGCGCACATAAACTGGAAGTGGCGGCTCAACCTCAGGCCAATGATTTTTACGCCAAATGTGGGCTTAAGCTGGAAGGCAAAAGGCAGTTATCTTACTTCGGCATCGATCAGTATATTTATGGTAAAGTGATCGGCCAGCCTGATCCGAAACTGATGGTTAAATCATAACATTGACCGAGCTATTGGCTATTTCCGCTTTATTTAGACGCTACCCCCTTTTGAATATACTGTTTTATCAGTGACTGATAGGGAATATTGATTTTGTTAGCTTCTTCCTTGACGCGATATAAGAGATACTCGGGTATCCGGATGGAAATGGAACGGGAGGTTGGTTTAAGATTGGGAAAAGATACCGGTACAAAGTCTTTCGGCTCAAAATATTCGCTAAGATCAACCTTCCACCAAAATTCACGCTCTTCGTCTTCATTTTTAAACTGCGGGATTTTAAGTTCTTTTTTCATAATATTGCACCTCCTTTTTATTGATATCTCGCGCGGAGATAATCCGAATGTCAAGATATATAATACCATAAAAAAGGGAACAGGATTTTTCCGATATCGTAAAAAATCGACTCTGAAAAAAAACTGACTGTTCCCAAAAAATCACAGCTGATTTTACGCTCCTTCGCCTCCCTGATAACCTCCACCTCCGCCACCTCCTCCCGTGCGCGGTCTTGGCGGTCTGGCTTCGCTGACAACGATTTTACGGCCTTTCATATCCTGACCGTTAAACATATCGATGGCTTTTTGCGCTTCCTCTTCAGTTGTCATTTCCACAAAGCCAAAGCCTTTGGAACGACCGGTATCCTGGAAGCGGATGACGACTGCTGAGACCACATTGCCCGCCTGGGCAAACATCGTGCGCAGCTCATCGTCGGTCACTTCATAAACCATGTTGCCCACATATAGTTTTTTATTCATGCACTATCACCCCCTCTCTTTTTGCCATAAATCTGACAGAAGATTGATGGTTTCTTAGAAGCCAACTCCAAAACTTAATTTTTATATTGATATGAGGCGAAGATACGCGTTTTGAGCAGTCACCGAGGGTGATCCTCATCAGAGGGTATCGGTGCGCGAAAAACGCCGTATCGAGCCGATGTTTAAAGATATATTCTAAATATTGCGGATAAAAGCCCGACAGCACAGCGTGCCTGAAGAAATAAAAGAAAGCCGAAAACGGAAAATAACCGGTTCTCACAGTATGACTTTGAGCAAAATATTCCAGCCTAAACTTAAGCTGATAAAAGAAAGTATAACAGAAATATTGAATAATAATTTGGGAAAGCAAACATCCTGCTCTGACCTATTAATATTTCGAGTTTTGCCTTAAATGTTATACGTTACATGTTACATGTTACATGTTACATGTTATACGTTATAATATTTCTATGACCACCGAGGAAAGACTGAGTCTCATAAAACAAGTCGGCGAGGAAATCGTTGGCGAAGACGAACTAAAAGCGCTGCTTGAATCGGGAGAACAGTTAATCGCCTACGACGGCTTTGAGCCCTCAGGCCAGATCCATATTGCCCAGGGCCTGCTTCGGGCAATCAATATCAATAAAATGACTACTGCCGGCATTAAATTTCGGATGTGGGTGGCGGACTGGCACGCCATGGCCAACAATAAAATGGGCGGCGATCTGGAAAAAATCAAAACTGTCGGCAAATACTTCATCGAAGTCTGGAAAGCCAGTGGTCTGGACATGAGCAAAGTGGAGTTTTTGTGGGCCTCGGAGATGGCGAAAAACCCGGATTACTGGAAGCTGGTGGTGCAGGTTGGCCGCACCAATGTCTTAAAACGTTTTATCCGCACCGCCGAGATGATGGGGCGCGAAGAGTCGCTGGACAAACTAACCGCCGCCAATATCATCTACTCCTGCATGCAGATAGCTGACATCTTTATGCTCAAGGCCAAGATCACCCAACTTGGCATGGATCAGCGTAAGGTAAACATGCTCGCCCGCGAGATTGGGCCGCAGCTTGGATTTTGGAAACCAGTCGTCGTAAGTCACCACATGTTAATGGGATTACAAAAAGTCAAAAGTCAAAAGTCAAAAGTCAAAAATGAAGAAAACGCAGAAGAAAAAATTAAACAAGTCATCGCTTTGAAAATGTCCAAATCCCTTCCCGACAACGCCATTTTTATGACCGATACCAGCGAAGATGTCAAACGCAAGATCACCAAAGCCTACTGCCCGGAAGGCGAAGTGAAGGAAAATCCTGTGCTTGAGTACTACCGCTATATTCTGTTTGAAAAATTTCCCCAGATTATTCTCGAACGGCCGGCCAAATACGGCGGCGCCGTCATTTTAAACTCGTATCAAAATCTTGAACGTCTGTACGGTGAGAAAAAAATTCATCCTTTGGATATAAAACAAACGGCCGTGGTGCTTTTGGATAAACTTCTCCAGCCGGTGAGGGAACATTTTACTAAAAATGCCGCGGCCAGAGAGCTTCTTACCAAAGTAAAAAGCTTTGCAGTGACTCGATAGATCATCCCATTTTAAAATTATTTTATTTATCATCACAACCCTACCCTATTGACAATCTTTGAGCTATACACTTTGAGTAGGTTTGGGAAGAGGGGTCGGGTGCGGGGTCGAAGTTGGCGTCGGGATGTCAAGTAAAATTTAGTTTGCCTTGATAAAAGTCGTTAAATCATTAATAATAAGATCAGATAAAAATGACTTACCAATCTGTTGACAAATTGCAACAAACTCTTGCCAAAGAGGTCTTTTTTTATGCCAAAGATGCTAAAAAAGCAGCAGGCAGAGCGTTAGGGACACTCGTTGAAATTATTACTTTTTACTTGTTAAAAGATTGGCAATTGGAGAATAACATTAGGATTGAAAAGGGCTTAATTGAATACAGTAATGCTGCTATTGCTCACAACGTTGAATATACATTACACCCCGTTGAGAAGGTTGCTGACATTACTGTAGATTACAAAATTCCTTTAACTTCAACTCGGATTTTAAAAGCCTTAGAGTTTCTAAAAGATTTTGACGTAAAGCCCTTTTCAAAAGTTAATTCAGTTCTTTTTACTTCAAACAATACAATTAAAAATGCATGCCTCATTGGAAAAGGAGACAAATCCTCTATCATTGCCGTTGTCCGGAATGCTAACGATAAGACAGTCAAACTATCAATAATCCAGCAAATTGAGAAACCTTTTGCGATGGTAGAATGCAAGAGAGTAGGAATAGAGGAAGGCAATAAAAAAGGTCCTCAAACCATTGAAAAGGCAAAGCAGGGAGCCTATGTTGCTAGAACGGTGTCTTCTCTACAAAAGGTAAGGAACTCAGATGGTGAACTTTATGGTGTGTTACCGCTAGGTAACAAAAAATTTCGTTTTGATAACTATAAAAAACTGCTTGAAGAGATAGTCGTTTCACAAGAGTACAAACTGTACAAAGATTTTATATTAACGATTGGAGTTGTAAGTAATCATGGGAATTGGTTCACTTCAGATAACCCTAACAAAGAGTTGGTAGTATTAAAAAACTCTTATGACTGGCTGCTGTTTCTTACGGATGCGGGGATTGCAAGTTTTATTGAGGACCTTTTGCTAAGACCAACCACTACCTATAGGGAGGTGAGAGAAGCATTTCTTAAAAGTTATTCAAATGAAGTTAGCGTAGTGAAAAAAATCGGAAAAAATCAATTCACAAAGACCTTGATGGGAAGAAAAGCCGATATTTTACTTCAAAAATTTTTCCAAGACAATAGAGAGTCTTATCCAATCAATAATCGGACTGAAAACAGCCCGATTGCTCTTTGAAAAATCGGAGTGAATGAGGACGACCAAATCTGTGATTTGAAAAATCGGAGTGAATGAGGACGACCAAATCTGTGAT
>Ga0155727_131_pt1 | contig 37336 bp, 52 predicted proteins | sample RifCSPlowO2_01_FD_116149 | JGI IMG/M metagenome (GOLD analysis project Ga0155727, IMG submission 116149) | Candidatus Roizmanbacteria bacterium RIFCSPLOWO2_01_FULL_41_22 | reverse complement strand
CATAGGCGCTTACTTCATTTCCCCAGAGTGCCATATGTTTCGTAACTTATTCAGAGATTTTTATTTAAAACAACAAAACAATACCGATGCCAAAAACTAATAGTCCGAGCCCAGATAAGATGTACGAGAAATAATTACTGCTTCCGCTGGTTGGTGGTACTGGTGTGGCTGTTGGGTCGTATACATAAATGTCAGCAGGTGACGGAGAAACTGCAAAAGTCGTGACTGTCAAAATGGGAGTTACCGTTAGTTGAGCTGAATCTGTCGCTTCTCCAAGCACCACCGCCTCTCCGCTTTTGGCTATCGTAAAATTTCGGATGGCGTAAACTGTCTGACCGTCGGCATTTTGACCCGTCACTTTCAACTGATAGACGCCGGGTAGCATTATCCGATTCAATTCTACACGCCAATCACCTATCGCATCTACCTGAACAGTGGATGCAAACTTAGGTGCAGAATCAATCTCCACAGACACGTCAGTCGAAGGAATACCACGGCCCTTAATCAAAGGCACCGAACGTGGTATCACCGCTCCGTTTTGAGGAAACTGCACTTCAAATCGGTGTGTTGTTCCACTACCTCTTTTTGTGGAGGCAGGCAAAACATCGTTTACGGTCTCTAAAAATCGATAATTTTGCCCTAGGATAACGGTCTTGGGTAACGGACTAAGTTGCCCCACTAAAGCCCGGATATCGCTTTTGTTTTGGTTATTAAAAATCTCAATCTGCACCTCTTCCTGATCGTATAATGAAATAGTCTGCAGTGTGTCGTGATCTACACCATAGCGGATAGTTATCAACCATTCACCCGAAGATTTGGTGATGGCAAGAAAGGGGTAAGTATTTTTATAACGAACCATTACAAATATATTTGGAGCCGGCTCACCATTGGTCAGAATCACCTTCCCGTAAGCTGGCCGGCTATAAACAGGTTCGGTAGAATCAGCCGAGGTTTTAACTGTAAAAGGCTGACTATTGTTATCTATGACTTCCTGATTACTGACGATCTTATAATAATAAGTTTGGGATGGTCTAAGTTTTTTTAGAATAGCATAATGAAGAGTATGTTTAGTTTTTGAGTCGTTCAGATCTTGCTCGTCAACCGCTGTTTCTTGCAGTTTGTTCTGATCTACTCCGTAAATCAGCCAACCTAAATCTTCCTCATTAGTTTCCCAAAAGACGCCCACCTCCTGTGAAGAAAAATTTACAATCTCGTGTTTGACCAGAGTATTTTTGGAAGCACGGGTTGGAATCGGATTATTATGAAAGAAAAAAAAGGTAAAAATACTGACTACAATTATCAGAAAGCCGGAGGCGACAAAAAAACCGATGTTATTCCGTTTTTTTAAGTATAAATCACTATACATATGAATTTAGGGTGTTTTGTCCTCAAGAACCTGGAAAATTTTTATATCGATCTTTTTTTGAGGTAACGCGGTCTCAATCTGTTCGTCCATCGCTGTTTTTGATCTGGTGTGGTAAATGTCAGAAATAATCCAGGCTACGATTGTGAGAAAAATAACAATTGAGATCGCCAGTAACTCTTTTTTGTTCATAAAGAATAATAACCTTTGACTTGCAAATCTATTTTCATTATAGCACTTTCGGAGGCGGAAGATTCTAAAGTGTAGGACAGATTGTGCAACGTCTTTAATCTGCGCTGATTCATGAGAGAGTTGAAAAAAGCTTCAATATTGGGTAATGTGTCCTGGGTTTCGATGGCAACATAGTACGATTTCAGCCCCGCCTTCGCCTGTTTACTTTTCAGGCTCACGTCTTTAATTTCCAATTTGGAAAGGTTAACAGCATTTTCTTGGGCTGCATTTTGAATATTTTGCGTCAACTCATACATCAGAGGCGGTGCAGGCACCGCTTGACCCAACAGTGGTAATTTATCCCGATTATTTTCCAATATAGTCTGATGATCAACAATCTGGAGAATAATTTTTTCATAATCAATGTTAATTTTTTTCAGCGACACAAGCTCCGATTGTAGCTCAAACGCGGTTAATAAATTAGGACGGATTACACCGATAAGAAAAAATGAAAAGATAAGAAAAAAAAGAATAGTAAAAGTATAATCTTTGACTTTTTTTTCGGTCAATTTTTGTAATATTACTTTTGAGTTCATTTTTTATCCGCATTGAATTTTTCTAACGTCATACTAAATGCATAACCTTCTTCAGTTTTTTTTACTCCTTCGAGATTGATTTTTTCAAATTTTTTATCTTCAGTTAAAGAATCATACAAATCTCTAACTGCCTGAGGATCGGCTGATAGACCACTAAACTCTAATGAAGACTCCTTCAGTCTAATCGATTTTAGGACTATCACCGAGGGCACTTTAGAAAAAATATATTCCTTCAGTTTGACAAAACCGTCTTGAATCGTCAGTATTTTTTTTACGGTATCGACTTTATTATTAACCTGGCTTACTTCCTTCATTAAAGGAGAAGTTGCCAGGACAATTTCCCGCTTCTGTTTGACGCTATCTTTTAAGTCGATAATGTCCTGATCCACCTTGAATCGATAAAAAAAAACCGAGATTACTATTAGCTGTGTAAATACCAATATATAACGCAGATAATGGAACAAAAAATAAACCACCTTATCCGATGTCTTTTGCTCGTTAGATGGAAATAAGTTAATTTGATATTTCATGGTTTTTTACTTTAAGCTGCTCACCCGTGACTTAAGTCGAGCAGCCTTATTTTTATGAATGATTTGTTTTTTTGCAGCCTTATCAATAATGGAGTACGCTTTTCCAACTATTTTACCTGTCTTTTTAGTTCCTTTTGCTTTAGCTACTTCCTTCATGATATCTTTCATCTTAATTTCGTAAGAAGCGTTAATTTTTGTCCTTTTGACATCCTGTCTCATCTTTTTTTTAGCTGATTTGATATTTGGCATAATAACAACACCTCCTTTCTAATAAATTAGAAAAATCTAAAAATTAAATCAACACTATTACTCGGTCAAAGAAAAATCTTTATTAAAGATTCTTTCCCCATAACTGCCGCTGAACTTCAGGGACACTTTAACTTTTCCCTGCACCTGATGATAGACGCAGGTGCCGGAAGAACATGTGCCAAGAGTAACTTTTTTTTTGGCCGTGGTCTCTGAAGACCCGATTGTGATGGTTCCGATTATGCCCTGTAGACCTTGGGAAACGGTATCATAGGATAGTTCGTAATCAACAGATGACGTCCCTGATGGTATACCGTTTATGATTATGGTCATTTCGCGGTTGTTGTTTTGTGGATTTAGGCTGACTTTAACTGAAGAATCGACAGTGGGAATAACCTGTTCTTCTTGGTTGGAAAACATCTCAGACGCACTTGGTATTTTGTCCGCTGGCTTGCCTTTTTTGGACATAAAGATTAGTCCTGCAACCGCAATAACCAGAACCACACCTCCGATTAAAAAATATTGCTTGGGGATATTTTTCATATCAGTAGAAAAATTATAATAGCTTCTCCTTGAAATAACTTGATAAAGCCTCAATCGCGATCCTTTGTTGCTCCATAGTGTCCCTGTCACGGATTGTCACCTTATTGTCTTCCAGGGTCTGATAATCAATTGTCACGCAATAAGGAGTTCCTATCTCATCCTGGCGACGGTACATTTTGCCGATATTCCCAGCGTCGTCAAATTCCACCGTCCATTGTTTTTTAAGATCCCGATAAATATCGGTAGCTGCTTTTTTGAGCTTTTCGTCTTTTTGTAAAGGAAATATGGCTGCCTTTATTGGAGCCAAACTCGGTTTTAACTTCAGATAGACCCGTTTTTTGCCATTAACTTCCTGTTCACGATAGCGGTCAAATAAAAGTATTCCTACTAATCTGGATAGTCCAAACGTTGGTTCGATCACGTGAGGAATGTATTTTTTATTGGTTTTTTTGTCGGTATACTGCAGATTACGCCCTGAATGTTGCATGTGGTTTTTCAAGTCAAAATCGGAGCGATAGGCAATACCCCACATCTCTTTCCAGCCAAACGGATATTTATATTCAATATCCATTGTTTTTTTAGAGTAATGCGATCTTTCAAACTCCTCATGTTCCCGCCAGCGTAAATTAGACTCAGTCAAATTTAGCGACTTGGCAAACTGCCACATCTCGTTTTGCCAGTATTGGTACTGTTTCTCCCATTCCCGGGGTGAAATAAAATATTCAAACTCCATCAAGTCAAACTCCAAAGTCCGGTGAATAAACTGACCCATGGTGATCTCGTTTCGAAAAGCTTTTCCCTGCTGGGCGATTCCAAATGGAATCTGCACCCGCATCGAGTCAATGACATTTTTGAAATTCAAGAATATTCCCTGGGCGATCTCTCCCCTAAGGTAAGCTTTGGCTTTGGCGTCCTCCACGATCCCGATTTTGGTCTCAAAAAGCAGGTTAAAAAGACGCACATCCGTCAGCTTGGCCGATCCGCACCGCGGACACTTTAGTCCGCGCTCTTTAATAATTTCAGTCAACTTTGTAACCGGCAAACCTTCGACTTTGATATCCTTTAATTTGTCTTCTATGAGATGATCGGCACGGGTACGAAAATGGCAGTCTTTACAGTCCACCAAAGCATCGGTAAAACCCGCCACATGGCCTGAAGCTTCCCATACCTTGGAGTTTAAAAAAATACTGGCTTCAACGCCCACCATATCGTCGCGATCCAGGACAAACCGTTTCCACCAGGCATCGCGAAGGTTATTTTTAAGCAATACCCCATAATGACCAAAATCCCAGGTATTGGCCATTCCCCCATAAATATCAGATGAGGGATATGCAAAACCGCGGCGTTTGGCTAGTGCGACAATTTCTTCCATATAATAATTACATTATAACATCAGTCGGAATCTTTTCCTGAATGATTTCTTCCACCATTCTCATCAGTTGATTTAACGGTTTTTTTTCATGTATATAACCCAGTCTTAAAAGTAACATAAAGACATATTGTTCAAAATCAAAAGAGTGCGGGCGGTGGCTTTTTGATAAATCTATTAATAACTGCTTGGTTTGAATATAGACAACCGGTTCGGGCTGTTCTTCGGGAAGAAGTCGATCAAGCATGAAAAAATAGGTGTATAAGTATTCCAATTTGAACGGTTCTTTCTTTAAAAGGCCAAATCCAGATATCAGGTTGGTCGTCTGCAGATAATAACCGCGGCTCCCTGAGGAAACTATTACCTCAAGCAAGTTACCCGTCTGAACATGCGGCGATCGACGGGAGGTAAGTGTTTTTAGACCCTTGGCTACGACCCGCAGTTTTCCCTTTTCCTGAGTAAACAAAGTAACCAGTACATCCTTTCGAAGTAAAGCGTTCTTCTTCAAAATCAGCGCTTCTGTCTTGATGGTAGCCGACATAATATGTTACTTAATCTCTTTGTCGGTATTGAGTTTTCCCTCAAATTTTTTCACTCCGTTTACGTCCACTTCAAGGGTTTGCTTTTCCACACCGGGCTGTTTCTGAATAAGCAGCCGATAATTATCATTTGTTATGTTTGGGGGAAGTGTATATTCCACAATCACCTCGGCTTTACCTTGAGGGTTGACGCGCATAAAACCCTCATAGACGGTTTTCCCTAGTTCATCATAAGTTAATACTTTTGTCTCTGAACCTTTGAAGTTAACCAGTTTTGCCCCTTTGGGAACATAAAACCTAATCCAGTTGCGAAGTGTGGCATTAAGGCACAAGCCACCCCTTTCCAGATTGCAGTCTGAAGGCGGGGACGGGTTGCGGAAAGTCATCGTGACTTTGCGTTTTACCGCTTCTCCATCTATGGTTGTCTCTGAATGAATATTTTCATCAATGAATAAGTTCGACTTGGCACCGGCAAAATTAACGTTATTGATATGCAGATAATCGCCCTCATATTCACGGACTCGTCCGGCATAATTGAGTTTCTGTACTGCAGTTTGGATTTTAGGATCGGTAAAATATAGGAGAATGTCTTTTTCGTCCAGATTTTGGAACAAAGTCTCAGCCAGCCTCCCCCAGTACTTTGAAGGCGAAAAACCGATTGCTTTATAAAACAGTTGATACATCAGCTCGCCAATAATACCTTTACGATTTACTTTTATATAATTCACTGGCCGGTCAACGATATCAAAAAGGGTATACATTACCTGGGGACAGTCGCAGCGCGGATCATTTTGTGCAGAAAAAGTGACTCCACCCGCCTCGGTATCGCCAAAGATTTTCAACATATCAACCAGCACTTTGGAGTCCATAGTAATAATTCCGTCATACTCGACTCTATTGCCTGCTTTACTATATAGGGAGTTAAATAGTTTTATCGACTCGACAAAATCCGGCGACAGATTGCTGTCGCGGATATAAAGCTGACTGACCCCTTTGTGATAAGCTAATATTTTGTCGGGTGCCACCGGATGGATGGCGATATTAGAATCCAGATCATAAATATCGCTTGAGCGATCAATGGTGATTTTGCCCTTATTGATCTTAAAGACAGCGTAAAAAGTCAAAAATCCGCCAGTGGCTCTTCTTTCGGCAGTGTTTTGGAAAAGAATAAGATAGGTTTTTTCTTCCTGCGCACCGAATATCTCAGGCAGACTTTTAAGCAATGGTTTAGCGTCAACAAACAAAGTGGCCATACCTTTAAACTGCTCTTTCATCTGGGCAATATTATCTCGAACTACCGTATTCCCGATTTTTTGCGGATAACGGTTAGGGTCAATGGTCTCGATCCTTTTTTCCGCTTCATCAATACTTTGGGAAATCCCGTCCACTTTTTGCAACATTTTATCCAGTGTTAAGACAGCGGTCTGCAACCGTTCTTCCGAAGTCTTCTCATAAAATGAGGTACCTTGACCTTTTTTAAAACCGATGAGATCGGCGTAAGGTTCGACTGCTTTAACGGTCTCTATCCCTGCATCAATCAAATAATGACCCGCCTCAACGCCATTTCTGAAATCTTTAATATAGGGAATAAAACCGGCCCAGTAGACACTTTTCGCTTCTTTTTCAAATTCAGCGTACTTAGTGTCAATCGTGTCCAACCTCTTGGATATTAGGTCTATATCGTTTTTTTTAATATCTACTTTCAAACCCTGACCCTCAGCAACCACGGCCTGCGCTTTTTCTCTAATCCGAGTATATGGTAGATAGAAAACAAAAAAACCGATCGCCCCGATCACCAAAAAAAAACCAAACAGTACAATAAAAAGAGACTTGAAACGCTTTTTCTTTCTGACCATAGGTAACTTAATTTTTTCAATTGGTAAATCCATATTATACTAGACCGCTCCTTTCCCAGAAAGCATAACCCAGGGGGTTTTAAGGATAATTTTTAAATCATTACCTAATGATAACCTATCAGCATACTTAGCGTCAATAATGATTCTTTCATCGAAATTAATTTCTGACCTACCTGTGACTTGCCACAGACCGGTAATCCCCGGTTTGACCGAAAGTACTTTGGCAACTGAACCTTTCACGTGGGGATATTCTTTTTGCTGATTCTCCAGCTCGTCGGGGTAGTAAGCACGCGGGCCAATAATACTCATCTCACCCCTTAAAACATTCAAAACCTGCGGAATCTCATCAAGCGAGTGTTTCCGGATAAATTTGCCGATTGGAGTGACCCGCGGATCATTTAATAATTTATAACTGCCTTTTTTATATTCCCGAAGAAGTTTCGCGAATTTTGGGTCGGTACGTAATAAATAATGGGCGTTGGCGATCATAGAACGAAATTTATACATTCGAAATTTTTTGCCATACTGGCCTACTCGCTCCGGAACGTCAGCAAATATCGGACCCTTCGAGGTAAGTTTTATAATCAGCGCAATCACCAGACTCGGTAAAATAAAAATAAGAATGAGGATGCTGGCCATAGCCAAATCCATTAGTCGTTTGGTAAATTGATCATAAGATTTTCCTGAGATAAGAAGCATAAGAGTTATGCGATATTATATAATTTTTAGCAAGAAATAATTAAGTAAGAACTTCGTTTTCAGTGCCTGCGAAGCTTTCTACCAGCTTCTTTATCTTGGGAACAGAGGTTTTTTTGGAAATTAAAAGCACATCATTGGTGTTGACAACAAGAAGGCCTTGCAAATCGATTCCCACTACCAGCTGTTTACCGTTGTAGTTGTAAATAAGATTATCGGTACACTGTTTGAGCATGGCTTTACCTTGGGTGACATTATCTTTTTCTGTTTTTTGCAGAGCTTCCTTTAGCGCCTCCCAAGCTCCAACATCACTCCAACCAATATCCTCCACGATCACAGCCGCGTACTGGCTGGCAATTTTTTCTGAGATCGCACGATCTAGGTGGACATCTGGCATCAGATGATAATAGTTCTTAAGTGTCAATTCCAACTCCGATGCTCCCTTAGCTTCTACTATTTTTTGTGTCAACTGATAGATTTTTGGGGCAAATTTTTGAAACATCTGAAGAAGAAAACCAGGTGTGGTGGCAAAACTACCCAGATTCCACGAATGTTTGCCCGAGGTAAAATATTCCTGAGCTAAAGCAGCATCTGGACGATAGCGAAAACCTTTAAATTGACGAAATTCAATATCACCTACAGAACTCTCCACTTTCCCTGTTTCTATCCAACCTAAGTTCTCCGAAGCAAATCGTGGTTTATGGCCAAAGTAGACAATCTTTTGCGGATTTTGTTGCAGATATAAGTCTACTGCCCGCAGCATTGCCTTAAACTTAGCTTTATTTCTTATCAAATGATCGCTCCACAAGACGACCACTGGCTCATTGGGGGCTTTTTTGGCCAGATACGCCATCCAAAAAGCTGCTGCCGGGCCAACGTCTCGACGGGTTGGCTCACCGATGATGTTTGCCTTAGGTAATTGCGGCAGTTGCGCGCTCACCAGCTGGACATATTCCTTTCCTGTAGCAATATAGATGTCTTGAGAAGCAAACTCCGGATAAAGAAGCTCGACTGACAACTGGAGTGTCGATTTATTACCCACGATCTTCTCAAATTGCTTGGGTGATTTTTTACGAGACAATGGCCATAAACGTGTTCCCACCCCGCCCGCAAAAATTACTGCTTTCATAATATCACTGCGTTAAAAAATGGATAATGTTAAATGTTCATCAATTATTTTTCAGTCGCCTAAATCGCCCGACAAAACGCCATCAACTAAATTTTGAAAAGAGCGAAAAAAAGCCTCTTTCCGGAAACGCTCGACATTTTTCTTGCCATGGGTAATGGTGCCGATTTTAAGATTGTATGATAAAGTATGATATCTTGCAAGTGCGTTTCTTAGTGATTCTGGTGACTGTTTGGCAAACAGTATCCCAGTCTTGCCGTCAACAACTGTTTCCGATGTACCGCCGACAGCATAAGCCACTACTGGACAGCCAAAAAACTGGGCTTCCAAAGAAACATAGCCAAAATCTTCTTCTTGAGGGATAATCAGCGCCCGGGCTTGAGAATATAAAGAGGCTAGCTCCTGATCGGTTACCTGACCTGTAAACCGGCTATTATTACCGGCCATGGCCTGCAGATAGCGCTTTTGTGAACCTTCTCCCACCACCACCAACCTTTGATCGACTAATTGATTAAATACATCGATCACTAGATCTATCTTTTTATAGGGCTCAAGTCTGGAAACGACTAAAAAAAATCGCTGATCTTTAAGCTCTGATCTTCTCTGTTTAAAGCCTTGCCAATAATCTACGTCAAACGGTGGATAAACTACGGTTGAAGCTCGGCGATAATACTTTTGACAGCGATCAGCTACTGTTTTGGACAAGGAAACGATTAAGTCGGGCCTTTGGGCCACGATATAATCCCACTGCCGCCACCCTGTGGTAAATGGTGAAACCATTAATCTTTTCCATCCACTTTTTAAATAGTCTTTCTCCATCCCCCAAAAATAGCGTGTTGGACTAAGTAAATAACAGATGTGTTTAGTAGGCGGTTTAGTGATAACCGCTTTGGCAAATGAAGAAGTTACAGAAATTACTAAATCAAAATCGGTAAAATCAAAACTTTCAAATGCCAGCGGGTAAAACGGTAAGGATAAAATACGGTTTGAACGGATAAAATTAGGTAATGACTGGATAAACGAAGTTTTAACTGGTAGTTGTTTTGCCCACGACGCTTGGGTTAAATTTGTATAGGAAGTATAAAAAACTGCCTGGGGAAAAAGTTTGTGAAGCGTCAATAAAATCCTTTCCACTCCTCCCCATTTGTCAATCCAGTCGTAAACAATAGCGATTTTTTTTGACTTACTTACAGTGTTCATTTGGGATAAGATAATACTTTGTTAAATTTTAACATTAAGTCCACCTTTAATTTTGTTTTTATATTATGAACATCGCATCGCCAAAAGAATAAAAGCAAAAGCCTTCTGTTATCGCCACACTATAGAGATCAACTAGATGTCTTTTTGCTTTTTTGTATTGTAAAAATGCCTCAACCAACATCATCAACGAACTTTTAGGCAGATGGAAATTAGTAATTAACCCGTCCACCATCTTAAACTGATAAGGTGGGAAAATAAAAAGCTCGGTTGAAAAATGTGAGTTGAACCTGTCCTTTTTTTGCAGCACCAGTGACTCCAAAGACCGCACTACAGTGGTGCCTACCGCCACCAGCTGTTTACCTTGAACTTTGGCCAGTTTAATTGACTTTAAAGTCTGACAATTAACTTCTACCAGTTCCGCATGCAACTTCTTTTGGCTAATGTTTTCCTCATTGATTGGGGCGAAAGTCCCTAAGCCCACCTGTAAAGTAATAAAATATTGGTCAATTCCCGACTTTATTAAGTCGGAAAAAACATGTTTAGTAAAATGAAGCGCGGCTGTCGGTGCTGCAGCCGAACCCCATTTTTTGGCAAAAACTGTCTGATATTTCTCCCGCAGCTCTTGAGAGGTTAACGGCGAGTGTTTAATATATGGTGGAATCGGCATTGCTCCGGCTGTTTCCAGAGCTAACTTTAGCTTTTCATAAGGAAAACTCAGGCGAAAAGTAAAAATATTTTCTTCCTGTTTCACGGCCGTAATTGTTAAGTTTTTTTCAAAATTCAGACAATCGTTGATTTTGACCTGGCGGTCAACAAAAGCGCGGATAAACCGGGTATTATGATCAACTACCTCATTTACTAAAAATAACAGTTTCACCTTTCCACTGGTTTCTTTATGCATGGTGAGGCGTGCCGGCGCCACTTTAGTGTCGTTAAAAACCAAAAATGATTTTGGCGGCAGAAACTGACTTAGATTATAAAAACGAGCCAAACGAATTTTGTCTGTTTGGGTATCGTAAATAAAAAGCCGTGAATGGTCGCGCGGTTTAGCCGGCTCTTGAGCAATTAAAGCAGATGGTAGGTGATAGTGGTAGTCGGTTATTTTCAGCATATCGCCATTGATATTTAAAACGGCAGATTTTGTTCTTCACTGATTTCCTTATGCGAAAGCGTTTCGCCAACATGGCGATAGCGACACCATTTACAGTCCCGGCTTTCAGCGGGTAGTGGGCCTGATAATAGCTTATCGATTTTTTTGATAAAACTAAAAAAACCTATTTTCTCAATTGGTACCTCAAGCCACTTGGGTGGAAAATCGAGCCTGGCTACGCCATCTTCAAATACTGCCTGATCGGGATAAAAGATCAATAGCCCAAGTCTGGTGACATTAATTGGCGATCCGGTTTTGGGATGGGCCAGCGCAAACTGGTAGGCGGTAAGCTGTGTCCTATATTTCTCAATTTTGTCGTCATTGGGCTGGCTAATTTTTAAGTCAACCAGAGTATGTGTGCCGTCGGGATTTTTGACTAAAAGATCATATTTGCCTTTAATATATGCTGACGTTTCCGGAACAAGCTGCGATTCAACCCAGCCCTCCTGGCTTACCACCTGGCCATCGGGTAAATCAATAGCCAACTTCTTTAGATTGTGGCCAAGTAAGTTTCCCTGCAATCTAGAATTTATCGCTGAAAATACTCCCGGCATCGGCATGCTGGGCTGATAAATGCCGTGTTTTACTTTGAGGTAGTAGCAGAGCTTGCACTCTTCATACAGATAAGCAAAATCCGATGGTGACAGTTTGTACATATTTATTGGTCTCCTTTCTCGATCATCTCCTCCACTTTTCTTTTTGCCTCCTCCAGAAGCTCTTTTGACTTTTTCCTCGCCTCGTGAAATTTTCTAACTAACTCAGCAATTTTTTCCTGTGCAGTTTTTGGAAGAATGGGAATAAGTAACTCTTTCATCTGTTCAGGCCGCCAGTGAGAAATAATTGACCCTCCCGCGTCGCGTTCTGCCTGCATTTTTCCAATCAGTGAATTAATGCATAAAGCCAAATATTCAGCGTCAATATTTTCTTTGAGTTTTAGTCGTAAAATTCCCCCAGAGATTATACCCTCAACCGGTTCTTTGATCACATAAGCTATCCCTGGGTTAGCATCCTTTGTTAACAAAATTTCTCCGATTTGTGGTTCAAAATCTTTCTTTAATTTTTGATATAAGTCATCTTTTAAGTATTTTTGATCCTTATCGATAAGCTCTTGCTTTGTAACACTACTAACACGAATAAATAACTTTCCTTCTTCTTGGTAAACGTCGCTCCCCGGCTCAAATCCTTTTTTCATGGAAATTAACTCTTTCAATAGTTTTGAGCTTTTAGTTTTTAGTTTTGACATTAATTTCTCGTACTTTGGCTGAAAATATTCAGAGTCCATCCGATTTGCAATTTTTATGTCTGAAAAATTAACCACAAAACTTAGTTCATCCTTCGGTTTATAATCCGCCAATCCCAATTTTTCCAAAAGTAGATTTTCCGCTTGTTTGTACAAACTATTTGATTCTTCTACTTTCATTAAAGATCGATCATAAAACCCTTTTACGGCCAACTGTTTAATTAAAGATAAAAAAGGTATCTTATAACTTTTTATTTCTTCGTAGGCTAAAGCTGGTCTTGAATTTCCTGTAATTTTCTTATCAGATTGAAATCGACCATATTTTGAATTAAAAAAAGCTGAAATATATTCTGGAATTATTTCGTTTTTTAAATGAATTCTAACAGAATGCTGATTAATATTAGCTTCACCAAAATCCTTTTTATAAACTACAGATTTACCATATGAAACTCCGGTTATAGTAAGTAATACGTCTCCGTCTGCTAATCTTGATCTCTTTAATTGAACATTGTGAATTTTTTCATCAATAAAGACCACGTCTGATAAGTCAAAATACCCAGGCATAATGTTTTGAACTCTTAAGAATTTTATACCACTTAGAGGATATTCTGCCCCTAATGGTGTTGCACCACCAGTTAAAGAATTACCCTTGTCTAATAATTCTCCTAGTGTTTTTAAATTTTTACCAAATTCTTCAAGTTTATTATCTAACTCCAAATACTCCGGCTGATAATATTCCGCATCAATTCGTTTCGCTCCTTCGAGTTGGGATTTTTGGATAATTGAAAAATTCAACATAATGTTTATTACAGACCTTTTTGGGGATAATTGAGGATCTCAATATAGGCTAAAAAAGCTTTACCTTTATCGGTGATAAAATAATTATCATTACTAAAATTAATAAGATTACTTGTTAAAAGAAAATTCATATATTGCGTAAACGTCCAACTTGCAAAAACAGGAAATAGTCTTTGAGTTGATATAAAAGTAAAAATTATATCTTTACCAGCTTGTCCTGTAGGGAAAATTGATCTTAATCTTTTCAATAAATCTACCTGACTTCCAAAAACAACTCTATAGTTTCTCTCAAAATCTAAATATATTTGAGTATTGATAAGCTGCGTCTTAAGTGCTACATAACTTTTCCCCAGTGCTTCTATTTTTACTAAGTGCAGTTTTTCTTTCTCTTTGTAGTCTTCAATTATTTTTGGTTCAGGATTCTTTTGTATGGTTTCTTGTTGAGGGGCAGGTTCATTTAATCTTAATTGGTGTCCTCCGGGAAGTATTATTACTATGCCTTTACTGATAAGACTTGATATTTCATTCTTGAACAAAAAAATAGCAAATAATACAATAAGCGGCCAAAAAGAAGTTTTAAGAAAGTCAAAAAACATATCTGCCTTATCGAAATTCCACCGATAAATAAGAATAACAAATAGTCCTATGAAAATTAATATATAAATTTCTTTCAATAACGCAAATAATAATAAACGAATAGTTACACTTAAGCTTATAAATCTATTAATTAATTCATTATCAATTGAATTTTCTTGCTTCTTAAGCTTTGTCATTTTACCTCCAAAAACTAAAACTTTGCTCTTTGGCAAAATTGATAAAAGCTTCGGCGATTTTGTCTAGGTCGTGGTCGAGGATCTTGCGGCCGCGGGGAGCATGTTTGTAATTTCCTTTTTCATCTTTCTTATAAACATAATCCCCGGAATTATCTTTACCGGATTTCTTGGATACTGCCATAAAAATTGGGTAATCTTTTAATGGTTCCTCGTTTTCATTCCACTTTTGTAAAAATATAACACTGGTTTTTGTCCCGGTGTGAGGTTTAAAAGTATTTCCATGTAATCCTACTACCGCCAAAATGCGCGCTTTTTCAAAAAGCCACTCGCGGATAGTATGCATGTTGGTATTATTTAGTACGCCTTGAGGAAGAACTATTGCTAGCCGTCCGCCTGGTTTTATAGCATCAAGCGATCTTTCGATAAACAGAATATGCCGTTCGACGTTATTTTTCAATTTTCCATCTTTTTTAGCAAGTAGATATTGGCGCAGGAGTCCTTGCTCGGGATTTTCTCCGGCAAATGGCGGATTAGTCATCAAAATGTCAAAATTAAGATGGCGATAAGTAAGCTGATTGTCTTTTTGATCCGAAGGATTTTCAAATTGAGTCAATAGGTGCTTTAATCCAACTTTCGCATCTGCACTTTCCGGTCTTTGCCAGTCTCGAGCATCTAATGAATCCCTCTTAAAGATCTGGTGTTTTCCGTCACCAGCTATTAGCATCAAAGCTTGAGAAATACGGCGCATATTGTCATCAAAATCAATACCGAATAAATATTTTGACGCATAGTCTTTTTTAGCGGCATTAGTATTTAAAAAACGTTCCCACACGTGATACATGGCATGAAGAAGAAATCCGCCTGAGCCGCAGGCCGGATCGATAACATATTCGTTGTCCTTGGGATTCAGCATCCTTACGCACATTTTAATCACGTGGCGAGGGGTAAAATATTGTCCTTTTGTTCCTTTTGACACTTCGGTAATTAGGTACTCGAACGCACTATCAATAATTTCAAGCTCTCCCAGTCCGGTTTCAAACAACCGGAATTTTTCTAGAAAAGGTATACAAATATTAAGCCTGTCCGGAGACAGTTTAATTCTGTCGGATGTTTCAAATGTGTCTCGCCATTCTCTCACTGCATTTTTAAAAAGTTGATTAATAACTTCATAGGATTTTTCCGGATCCCGATACTTTCTAAAAATTACCTCTTGGTTTTCTCTTCGCTCTCTGGCCAGCTTTTCGTCGTATAGTTTAGCGTAGATAATTTTGAAGATTTCCTCAAACACGTTTGCTCCTGATCCGGCAAGAGCAAATTCTTCGATATGTTTTATGATTTCCACAAAATCAAATTTGGGATTAAGTTCTTTCCAAGTCCTTTTAATTTCAAATAAATCGTCAATTGTTTGGCCTACACCGGGTAGATCGCTTAAAGAATCTTCAAACTCTCGAGGATAAGGTCGATAGAGAATAATCTTTTCTATTCCATTTGACCAGACACCGATTTCGCAACCCTCAGAGTTAAGATAACTCTTTAACTGATCTATTGCCTTTTTTTCATTGGGATTTTTTACTTCCACAATAATATATGGGGTGATTTTATCTTTTTTATAAACAATAATATCAGCAGCCTTCGCATGTATCTCTCGACCGAAATGAATGCTTTTTTCAGTGTCAATACGATCAAACGAATAACCATAATGAAAGTTAAGTTTATGAAGCCACAACTGGCGGACTATCTCCTCCGGTTTCCCGACTAATTTATTTTCATCATAAACAAATCTTGATATGCCCGATTTTAAATCTTTTACATAAAATCGATGAGGTTCTTGTTCGCTTATATAAAGCACATCTTCCAAGTTAACATCAGTGAATTCCTTAAGGCCAAAAGCCAATTCTTGATTTTTAAAAATCTTTCCTACAATTTCACTAGTTTTGTTTGGTTTTACTGTTGGCATATTTGTTTAGGCAATTTTATTCATCTGCCCTTGTTTTACTACTGATAAAACTTTACCTTTCAAAACAACTTCTTCTGTAAAGTAAATAATTTTATATTCAGGATTCTCCGGTTTCAGATAAAGATAAGGCGGTTTATCCTCTGAAACAAAACGTTTGATTGTTGATTCACCACTGACCTCTGCTAAGACAATATCGCCTGAGCTAAATTCTTTCTCACTCTTCACAAGTACCACATCACCATCGTTTATACCAGCGTTTATCATGGAATCTCCATGAACTTTGAGTAAAAACACTTGATCTGCGAAACGAGCAACTCCTCCTGGTAATTCTTGCCATTCACCAGTCATCTCTATCGGATCAATTGGAAATCCTGCGGTTGTCACTCCGAGAAATGGGGCAAGCGGTGGTTTTCCCAGCGCCTCATAACCCAAGGGGAGAATTGCAATGCTTCTGGCAATGTTTTCATTTCTTTTTAAGAATTTACCTTCCACGAGCTTATTTAGAAGATCAATAACGGATTGATTAGAAACAATTTTTAGTTTCTTTCTCATTTCGTCAAACGTCGGAGGATAACCTTCATTTTTTATATAACTGTAGACAATTGAAAGCAATTCTTTTTGTCGAGGGGTAATCAAATTATTCATTATTTAATGATACCCGACTATTTATTCTGTGTCAACCAAAAATTGCTATAGGTTTTAACATTTTACAAGACCTGTCCATGAGGATTTTTTGACATCAACAAATTTTTATATTCGCCGATAACGGTTTTAGTCATCTTGGAGAAGGAATACTTTTCCAGGATGCCTGAATAATCGACTGTGGGCGGATTGGTAAGAAAACCAGCTATTTTCTCGCTGATATTTTTACTATTTTTTGGGTCAAAAGCGATAAATTGATCACCCAACAACTCTTTAAATACCGGTAGATTGGAAGCCAGAATAGGTAAATTAAAATAGACCGCCTCAATAATGGGGAGGCCAAAACCCTCAGACAGGGAGGGGTTAATCAAGGCTGATGCTTGTTGGTAAAAACCTATCCTTTCCTCAAGCGACGTTTTCAGATAAAAATGAACTCGGGGGTTTTTGGTCTGCGCGCGAAGCCTTTCTGAAAAATAGTTTTTCGGACCAACCAATACCAGTTGCAGATCAGGCCTTATGGTGAGAGCTTTAAAAGCAACAATTAACCGTTCGACGTTTTTATGAGGGTAAAAATTGCCCACATACAGAAGAAAAGGTTTAGGAGTCAAGTTAGACGATTTAGGAAGTTGATGATTTGAACTAGTCGCTTTTACAAGCTGGTAATCCACCCCCTCGCCTGTAACCGTGATCTTAGCGCCTATTTTTTTACCATAAATCGCAGTCAGTTGCTTCTTAACGCTTTCTGTTGGCGTGATGATTTTGGTAGCATTTTTGATCTGGGACGAAAGCACAAATTTAAAAACCAGGTGCTTAAACTCATAAATCAACGGTTGGAGCGTCGAGGCTCGACCGGTTTTAAATAAAAGCGGGGTGACGTCGTGGACAGTGGCGATAAACGGCCTGCCATATAACACCGGATAACTAAAATAAGTAAAATGCATCAAATCAAGATTGTCCTGATAAAGCTGTTGACAAAAACTCACCTGCTCAGCCAGACTGTGCCATCTGGATGTAGTCGGACGAATAATAAAAGATTTACTTTTAAAATCAACATTTACTTTCTTAGTATCTAACACATAAACATAAAACTGCATATCCGAAGGCGGCAACTCGTCAAGGTAATGAAGAAGATTGCGAATATACACCCCAACACCGGTCTCGTTGTACAGTCGGGCGTCAATGCCGATTCTCTTCATATTATTTACGGTTTAGTTTTAATTTGAGATCGATAAAAAAATTGACCAAACTATTTACCGGTGCCGGATTTTTTTGTGCGTAGTGTTTGGTATAAAAAATCTTCATCGACTGATAAAAATGCTTAGTTATTTGACTCCTTATCTGATTATGGCCGTTTTTCAGACCACTTTGGTGTTTGAGATGAAGTACGCGGTAGCGCGGAATATACATAATTTTGTAGCCCAGTTTTTTGATCCGATAAGACAGATCCAGATCTTCACCGTACATAAAAAACTGTTCATCAAAACCACCAACCTTCTCGATCACTTCACGCCGGGTTAAGTAAAAAGCACCGGTTGGAGAGTCGATTTCGTGCTCGCTATTAAGATCCAGATGTAACAGGTGATACCCACCAAACGAACGGCGTAATAGTGGAATCTTTCCTAAATACTGCTCCAGTTTGGAAAAATAGCAAAAGGTTCGCCAGATTGTGGGAAAGCCTCGGTGTGAGGCTGGATCAATCCCGCCCGAAGGCAGATTAACTTCTACCGTCAAAACCGCCACCTCCAGATGTTCATGTAGATAGTGAATAAGATCGTCAAAGTTGACCAATTTAATCATTACATCGGAGTTTAAAAATAAAATGTATCTCCCTTGGGCAAATTTCACACCCACGTTATTAGCTACGCCATAACCTTTGTTTTCCGGCAACTCAATCAGTTTCACCGGCAATCTTTTCAACATCTCTCTTGATCCGTCTGTTGAGGCGTTATCAACAACTATAATCTCCGAAGTGATTTTTTGTAGAGACAACGCCTGATGAAGAGCTTCAATACATTGCTTAGTGATGTCTTTAGTGTTGTATGAGGGAACAATGACTGATAGATCAACCATATCATTATTGTATACCCACCGTAGTTCAATTTGCAAAAGCAAAATGAACGTACGGAGGGTTATGCCGCTGAAAGATTGAATATTTTTGCAATTTTATCTGAAAGCGGTATAACTTTAGTCAAGCGAAATGCCAAGAGTATCCGTAAGTAACCACAGCATCAACGAAGAGGCTAATTTTAGCGCTTTGGAGACTGTTTTGCGCGGCGAGCCTTGCCTCCTGTCCCAACTGATCTTCTTTCTCGCGCACGCGAGTCGCGTGTTAACGAGCCTTCTTTTTTAAGGATTGGTCTGTAAGTATCTTTATCGACCAGGCTAAGAGCGCGGGAAAGGCCATGGACCACGGCCTCAAGCTGGCTGTTTTTTCCTCCACCCATTAATTTCACTGAGATAGAAAAACGACCAACATTGTCGGTTAATTCTAGAGGGCGAAGATATTGTTTTTGTTCATATTTGCTACTAAAAATTTTATCGATCGGTTTATCGTTTACCAAAAACTCACCCTGATTGATTTTCTTGTCTCCTACCGTAGCTGTCTTATCGCGCTTGGTAATATACAGACGGACACGCGCTACTGCGGTCTTTCGCCGGCCGACCCCTTCATAATATTGGACATCCTTTGTTTTTTTTGGCATATTAAATTTAAAATTTGTCTACTCTCAATAATTATTGATCTGTTTGGACTTTTGACTTTTAACTTTTGACTTTTAACTTTTGTTCAAACGGGTGTTTGTCATCATCAAAGACGTGAAGCCGTGCCAACCTGTTGTCTCTTAGTTTATTTTTAGGCAACATACCGGTTACAGCGTGACGAATGACTTCTTCCGGTCTTCTTTTAATTAACCCAAGAAATGTTTCTGTCCTCAAACCGCTTGGATAGCCGGAATAATACGTATATTTTTTGTTGTCGGCTTTTTTGCCGGTCAGTACCACTTTACTGGCGTTTATGACCACCACGTGATCGCCGTTGTCCAAATATGGAACGTACTGCACTTTGTGTTTACCCTGCAACAAACGGGCAATTTCTTGCGTTGTCCTTCCGAGAATTTTACCGCCAATATCTATTAAATGCCACTGATGAGTGATCTCTTTGGCCTTGAGCGGTCGGGTTGTTTCGGTTATTTTTGTCATAAGTTAAACAAAATTATTTTCTAACCTCTTCTTTGGGCGCTGGTTTCTTAGCTTCTTTTGCTTTCTTCTCCTTCTTCCAAGTGATAAGTACCGGAAATGCCCATTCAACACGCATCATCATTGCGCCGTCTGAACCGCGCGCTTCCAAACGCTTGAGCCTCAGATAACCGCTAGTTTGCGATTTGAGGGCTGGTGCAACCTGAGTCACCAGGGCTTCCAGATGCCTTTTATCAACAAAATAGCGCTTTAGCACATTCTGGTCGGATTGAGCATTTCTCTTGGCTTTATTGACGCACTTCTCTAAAAAGGGTTTAATCGCTTTGGCTTTTTTTTCTGTAGTCACCATGTGCCCATGTTCCAAAAAATTCACTGCCAACTTACGCATAAGCATTTCGTTGGCGTCTTTCCCTTTTTGAAATTTTACCTTTTTATCACGATGTCTCATAATTTTAGAACATAACGATTATTCAAGCTCTATCCCCATCTTTTGTAGTTCTTCCTCGATTAAATCGATAGATTTTTTGCCTACACCTTTTAATCCGACCAGGTTTTCTTTACCTCTTTTAACCAAATCAGCTACGGTCTCAATATTCTCCCTAAGGAGTGCGTTAATCACTCGGGAAGGCAGATTCAACTCGTCGATAATCGTTTCGTAAATTTTTTTATTGGCCAGTGCTTCTGCCGATGATTCTTTTTGTGCAGCCTGCTCTTCTTCTGTCTTAGCCACGTCTTTACCTGAGAACATATGACCATAATAACTAGACAGCAAAGCCGCCGACTGTTTCAAAGCCTCGGTAGGAGAAACGCTTTCGTCAGTCCACACTTCTAGTATCAATCTTTCAAAATTGGTTTTTCGGCCGACTCTGGCCTCTTCGATTTTGAAATTAACCCGTCGCACCGGCGAAAAAGCCGAATCAATGGTAATAAAACCCGTTTCTTTCTCTTGTTTTTCCTCGGAGGCAACAAAACCATAACCCACCTCCACCACCGCTTCTATCTCAAGTTCTACCTTGTTATCAGTAATCTCAGCAATATATTGATCGTCATTGACCACTGTGGCGTCACCTTTGCAATCGCGACCAATAATCTTTTTTGCCCCTTTAGCAGATATTGATATCCTAAATGGCCCTTCTCCAGAAGTGGTAAAACGTAACTGTTTCATATTTAAGACTATGTCCAATACCGACTCTTTGACTCCTTTAATAGAACTAAACAAATGAGGCGCTCCCTTGACTTTGACATAGCCAATTGCCGCCCCCGGTAATGAGGAGAGTAAAGTCCGCCGTAAAGAGTTGCCTAAACTGTTGCCAAAACTCTGGTGTAGAGGTTCAAAAATAAATCTGCCATAAGAGGACGACTCTTCCTCTTTTTTTATAAAAAATGCTGGTGAAACCATATTAATAATTGCGCCCTTAGATCGGGCAAATGATAAATTATTTTGAGTAAAACTCCACCACTAACCGTAAATTGATTTGCTTTTCGACAATCTCCGAACTTGGCTGTGCGATCAGTTTCCCAGCGTGGCCTTTAGTCTCCAACCACTCAGGTATAAGCGTGTCTTTTTTGGACAGCATTGCTTCAACAGCCGGTATCTTTAGTGTCTGCTTATCTGCAATCGAAATTGTATCTCCGACTTTGACCAGATAAGAAGCGACGTTCATCTTGGTATCATTGACTTTGATATGTTTATGAGCAATTAATTGTCTTGCCGCTGCTCGAGTAGGTACTAAACCAAGGCGGTAGACAATATTATCAAGTCTTCTTTCCAATAACTGTGACAGCAACATGCCGGTATTACCCTTCTTACGGGATGACGTCTTAAAATAATTTTTTAGCTGTGTTTCTGTCACCCCGAAGGTAAATCGTAATTTCTGCTTTTCTCTAAGCTGTTTAGAATGTTCTGACATCTTTCTTCTCCCCCGAACGCCATGTTGTCCCGGTAAAACGTTCATTTTTTTAAGAAGAGATGCGTGAGATTTGGATCCCGGGGTCTTTAAACCCAGATCTACTCCCTCACGGCGCGCAATTCTGTTTCTTGGTCCTGTATATCGCATAATAATTAAAATTAAACTCTTCTAATTTTTGGTGGACGAACACCGTTATGAGGCAACGGCGTCATATCTACGATCCGGTCTATGTCCAGTTCCGCACTTTTAATGACCCGTAAAGCCGCTTCTCTTCCCTGTCCTATCCCCTTCACAAAAACATCCACTTTGCGAAGATTGTGCTTTTCTATCGCTTTTTGAATAGCAGAACCGGCGGTAACGGTGGCTGCATGGGGCGTGGATTTTCGGGTGCCGGAAAAACCGTGCATACCCGAAGAATCGACCACGATCGGACTCCCCTTCTCGTCGGTTATGGTAATAAGAGTGTTATTAAAGGTTGCCATAATATAAATCCGGCCGTTTTCGATCATTCTGGTATTTTTACTTTTTTGCATAAGTTTTAAACTAATTTATTTGGACGCCGGTTTGTCTGTTGGGGTAGCCGCCTTAGGTTGACCTTGTTCGACCTTGGCCCAAGCTTCTTTCTTGAGGGCGCCTACTGTCTTTCTCTTACCTCTTTTAGTGCGCGCATTGGAGCGCGTCCGCTGACCTCTAACCGGTAATCCCCGCGAATGACGCAGTCCACGGTAACTGGCAATCTCTCTTAATCTTTTGATATTTTCATTAACCTCTTCTCTCAGGTCTCCTTCCACCTTAAACGATTTCTCAATAATGCCAATAATTTTTTTTATCTCATCTTCTGAAATCGCTTTGACTTTTTTGCCGGTATCAATGCCTGTTTGCTTGAGTATAGTTTTCGACGCTGACCACCCAATGCCATATAAAAGGGTCAGTGCAAAATCTATCCGTTTTTCATCCGGCAAAACCACTCCTAAAATGCGCGCCATAAAGATAATAACTAAATTATTAAACTATTATTCAAATTTTTTTCGTTTATTAAGACTTTTTAATTTTTGACTTTTGACTTTTGACTTTATCGACTTTCAAACTTTCAACTTTTGACTTTAATTTCAACCTTGTCTCTGCTTATGTCTGGGATTTTTACAAATCACATATAGACGCCCTTTTCTTTTGACGATCTTACAAAAAGCACACTTTAATTTGATTGACGACTGAATATTCATGTTGGTTCACTTTCGAAAGACTATTCTCCCTCTATTTAAGTCGTAAGGAGTCATCTCCAACTTGACCCGGTCTCCCGGTAAAATCTTAATATAATTTTTCCTCATTTTTCCTGATAAATAACACAAAATTATCTTTTCACTGTCGTCCAACTTCACTCGAAAAAGAGTGTTGGGAAGATTCTCGACCACTTCCCCTTCAACAACCAAAACATTATCTTTCATAAAAGGTATATTTTAACATACGCTAAGCCAAAATGTAACCCTTATCTCCAATAATCGCAACCGTGTGTTCAAAACAGGCAGACAAACCACTATCGCTTGTTTTAATCGACCACTCACCCCGCTTTTCATAAACAATCTCTTCAGAACCCATCGAGTAAATCACCTCGATGGCAATCACCAGGCCTTCACAGATACGCTCGGTCTTTTCTATTGGGCGATCCAGATAATTAAAAACAAAAGGATCTTCGTGCAATTGACGCCCGATTCCATGCCCGGTCAAGTCTTTGAGGACAAAAAAATGCTTGGCGTATATCTCCTTTTCAATTGCCTGGGATATGTGTCCGAGATGATTATTCACCCTTGCCTGAGCGATGCCTTTTGCCAGAGCCTGCCGTCCGGTTTGTAAAAATGCTTCCAGTTTAGGTTTATGAACAGTTCCAACCACCAACGACGTGGCATAGTCGGTATGATAACCTCGATATAAAACTCCGATGTCGATTGTCAACAGTTCCCCTTCCCTCAGTGCCCGATTACTAGGCGGCGTATGCACTGCCTGTTCGTTAATCGGAGTACACAGCGTCCATTGATAACCCGAAACAGACCTAAACGAGGGTTCACCCCCGTACTCTTTTAAAATTGATTCTGCCGTTTTGTCAAGGTAACTAGTTGTGACGCCCGGTTTAACCAAGGGTAATACTTTGGCAATGGTCTTTTGTAAAATTTTGCCTCCCTGCTTCATTATCTCTATCTCTTCCCGCGTCTTAAGATTAATCATTTTTTAGGCAAAATAAACTACCCGATCAACTTCTTCCAACTTATCATGAAACTGTTCTAAAGAATAATTATTTTTTATCAAAAAATCGGCCATGGCAATGGTTGGACCCATATTCGTACCTAAAAGTTCGTTGATCTCTCTTTCTTCGCCCCATAGTTTAGGCCGATATTTCCTCCCGGCAGCCCGTTCTCTTCTAATATCTTTATCTGCATAAATATTTAGAATATAGATTCTCACCTCAGGAAATCGTTTTTTTAAATATAGACATTCTTCCCAAGAACGCATACCCTCAACAACCACTATTGATTTCTTTTTAAGACTTTCTCTTATATATTGCTCATTCATTTGCGCAAAAACATCTGCTCCCCTTTTTTTTCTCCAGCCTTCACGAAGCCTTTTATGAGTCTTCTCGTCGTGTTTGAGTTGATGCTGGTCGATATAATCATTTAATACTTGACCAAACTTTACTATCGGCACATTTTTATGAACAAAAAAATTAGCTGCTTCTGTCTTACCACTACCTGGTAAGCCGACGATGGCAATAATCGCTTTTTTCTTTTGCTGCCAGGTCTTAATCTGGTTTTTAATAAGCTGTTTACCTAGACTCTTGAGGATGTTACGATTCACCTTTTCAATCTTTTCCGTACCGTCGATAGTAACTAACTTGCCTTCTTCTTCATAGTATTTAATAACCGCACTTGTGTGTTTGTGGAATAGTTCTATCCGCTTAACAATTGCTTTGACCGTATTGTCGTCACGATTATCTTTTCGGTAAGCCAGTCGCCAAAGCGCTTCTTTGTCTGGTACCTCAAGATAAATCACCTTATCAACATTATTTTTATAGAGCTTGGCTTGTTTGAGAGTTCGCGGGAAGCCGTCAAGAATATAGCCTCGCTTATACTCTGGCTTTGATAAATAAGTATTAACTATCTCAATAGTCAGATCGTCGGGGATCAGTAAGCCCGAAGACATAAGAAGCTTCACTTCATGACCTAACTTGGTTTTTTCCTTGGCAATCGCCCGAAAAATATGTCCGGTTGACAGGTAGGGAATTTTCAGTTGTTTCGATAGTAAATTACCTTGTGTTGATTTACCCGATCCCTGAATGCCGATTAAGACTAGTTTCATATAATTTAGCCAAGTTTCTTCTTCTCCTTATGATCCGTGTGTTTATTGCACTTTGAACAAAACTTTTTAATTTTGATCGCTACGGTAGTATTTATCTTATTCTTTTCGATGACGTAATTTTGCGTATTGCAAACACCACAGACCAACCCCAACTTGACTCGAGAGCTTTTTTTTGCCATAAAACGTAAACTTAATAAATTTTAATATGTGATTACTGCACAAACCGGTCATAGTTTTTCATAACTAGCTGTGCCTCGACCATCTTAAATGTTTCCAAAATTACTGAAACCACGATAAGAATACCCGTTCCTCCAATTACCAAACCGCTGATACCTGTAAATTTGGAGACAATCGCCGGCAGAATCGCAATCAAACCAAGAAATAACGCACCAACTGTGGTGATCTTATATAAAATTTTCTCTAGATATTGTTTTGTTGCAGAACCTGGCCGGATACCCGGGATAAAACCACCGTGTTTCTGGATCTCATCGGCAATCTTTTGCGGGTTAAAAACAATCATAGTATAAAAAAAAGTAAATCCGATTACCAGCACGAAATAAAAAAAGTTGTAAAAGAAACCTGATGGATCAAAGGCATTTGCCAAAAAAGTGGCAATACCGCTTACGACCTGGTTACTTGAGTATTTTAAGAAGTTACCAACAAGCTGAGGAAACAAAACAAAAGAAACCGCAAAAATGATAGGAATGACTCCGGCCTGGTTAAGCTTTAATGGTAGAAAGTTAGTCGCCGCTTGATACATCTTATTGCCTTTTATGCGTTTGGCATAGTAAACCGGTATCTTCCTGACTGCCTCATTGATAAAAACTACCGCCGCTATCACGACAGCCGAGATTATGGCAAAAACCAAAATATTGACTACCATTTCTTGACTGGCAACACTCACCGTCTTACCCAAAAGGATGGGTATCCGGCCGACAATACCGGCAAATATGATAAGTGAGATGCCGTTACCTAGTCCAAACTCAGAGATCAGCTCTCCAAACCAGACCAGGATAAAAGTCCCCGCTACCAACGTAAAAATAAAAGTAAAAAACTCAAGCGGTGTAAGAGTGCTGATAATTTTCTGATTTCGGAGCAACATATAGATGCCAACCGACTGAACAACAGTGAGAGGCACTGTCAGAAAACGGGTATATTGATTCAGCTTATACTTACCGTAATCACCTTCTTTGGCCAACTGTTCAAGCTTAGGAAAGACCATCGATAATAACTGGATGATAATTGAAGCGTTGATGTAAGGATTAAGTCCCAAAGCCATTACCGAGAAATTGATCAAAGTGCCGCCAGAAAAAATATCCAGAAGCGATAAAAACTGACTCTGTGCAAAAAGGACGCGTAAACGCTCAAGGTTGATAACCGAGACTGGCACAAAGGCAAATATTCGGAAAGCCAGGAAGATAAACAGGGTAAAAAACAGTTTTTTTCTTAATGTCTCATCTTTTAATAATGACCGGATCTTTTCTTTGACTTCTTTCATACCAGCTTTACCTCGCCGCCAAGCTTTTCGATCTGTTTTTTGACGGCCTGCGAAACTGGTAATTTCACAATCAACTTTCTCTCCAGTGTACCACTCGCTAACACTTTGAGCGTCTTAACCTCTTCTTTCCTGATCAATAATTTTTTCTTAATTAAAGACTGTATGTCGATCGTATCGCCGTCTTTGAAGACGTTTAAATCTTTAAGATGAATGATAAAAGCCGGCTTTTTTAAGGGCTTGTTCCTCCCTTTTCCCCGCCAAAGAGGAAATTTTTTAACATAACGCCCCTGGCCGCCTTCAAAGTGCAAAGGAATGCTCTCGCGGGCTTTCTGATGGCGGGTTGTACCACGACCCGACTTTGACCCTTTTCCACTTCCCAAGCCTCGACCGACTCTTTTTTTCTTTTTTTGGTTAATTTTTGTAAGTGATGATAGGATATTGGTCATAGAATTGATTGATTTTTATGATTTCTTAACTATTTTTACCGGCTTTTTTGCGGTCTTTTCTACTGGTTTTGCCGGTTTTTCCCTCTCTGGTTTAAGTTGTATTGGTTTAGTTTCTTGTTTAGTCAACTGAACTGGTTCGCTTTTTGAACTTTTTGATCTTGGTCTTAATTTTTTTATTGCCTCAATCATTGCGTGGGCATTGACCACCTGGTTGCGTGAACCGATCACTTTACCCGAGGCGTTGTAGACCCCGGCCAGATCCAAAATAATCCGGGCCACTCCACCGACTTTGAGACCCGTGCCTTCAGGCGCCGGCTTAAGTAAAATTTTAGCAGCCTTGTATTTAAACATTATCTGGTGAGGCAGCGACTGTTTATAAATAGGAACTCTGATTAAATTTTTCTTAGCCTGTGCAACCGCTTTTTGAATTGAGGGAGGCACTTCAAGTGACCGACCCATTCCAATTCCTACGCGTCCTTTACGGTCACCAACCGCAACCAAAGTGGAAAAGGTGACATAATTGCCACCGGTGACTTTTTTGGAAACACGTCGAATAAGTAAAATCCGCTCTTCTAATTTTTCTGACTGTGGCAAACCTTGTCTGTTAAACATGATAATCAAAAATGATAATAATGCCCATTAAACTTTGATGCCCCCCTCTCGCAATCCCTCTGCCAACGCTTTTACCCGACCATTATAAGCATAACGACTGCGATCAAAAACCGCTTGTTTGATCTTGACCTGTAACAGCTCTGAGGCCAATTTTTTCCCAACGGCTTTTGCTACAACGCTTTTAGTCATTTTTCCATCCTTGACGGTCTTACTGAAAACCGCGGTAATCGTGATTTTTTTATCATCGTCAATAGCCTGGACATAAATATTCTTGTTAGAACGATAAACGCAAATCCTCGGACATACTATAGTGCCGTGAATATTAGCACTGACTCGTCTTTTGCGGCGATCGGTTCTTTGGCGATTAATGTTTATCATATCAAAAATTAATGTTTTAAGCGGTCTTAGCCTTTTTACCCGGTTTAAGCTTTATAACTTCTCCTTCATAACGGATACCTTTACCTTTATACACATCGGGTCGCCTGATCATTTTGATCTGATGAGCAACCTGGCCTACCAACTGCTTGTCAACGCCCGAAATTACCACTTTATTAGTGCCTTCCACTCGATACTGCACTCCTGCCACCTGCTTAAAAACAACCGGATGGGAAAAACCCAGCTTAAAGACAACGTCTTGCCCCTGTAGTTTAACGGTAAATCCCGTCCCTACTACATCCAAGCGCTTTTCCCAGCCTTTCTCAACGCCAAAAATCGCGTTAGCAAACAGGCTGCGGTACAGGCCGTGAAGCGCCTTATCCTTCGCATTATTACCCTTTCTCTTCACCAAAAATACTCCCTCCTCCTGCTTTATTTCAAGCACCTTTTGAGGAAAAGTCAGGGTCATTTCGCCCTTAGCCCCTTTGAAATGGACAGATTCACCTGATACGGCAATCTGCACAGTATTTAGAACCTGAACTGGTTTCTGGCCGATTTTGGACATAATTACCAAATCTCAAATAATAACTCACCGCCTAGTTTTAGCTTTTTAGCTTCCTTATTAGTCAATATGCCTTTTGAAGTAGAGATAAACGCATGGCCCAAACCCCCGATCACTGGCTTTAGTTCTTTGGCCGTGATATACCATCGACGTCCCGGTTTGGAAAATAATTTCACATCAGTTACCGCGGATTCTCCATCTTCAAACTTCAGATCAATGGTGATTTTTTTCACCTTATCTCCTGTCACAGTATAGCCTGTGATGTAGCCAGCCTCTGCTAGTTTTTTGAGCAGTTCTTCTCTGTAGCGGGAATGAACCGATGCCACCTGCGATTTATGACTCATGTATCCGTTTTTAATGATTATTATTAAGTCGATGATTGGATCCATATAAACTACGAATTCAAAATTTTAAATTTATTTTTAGGTCTTTTCGGCGGTGCGCTTGGTGATTTTACCGTGTCCCCGGAAAGTCCTGGTTGGCGAAAACTCTCCCAAACGATGGCCGACCATTCCTTCGGTAATTAATATCTCTATAAACTTTTTTCCGTTATGTATGCTGATGTGATGACCGACAAAAAGTGGCGCAATCTGGCAGTCTCTGGCCCAGGTCTTGATTGGTTCGCGGGCACCGGTGCTCTTTTGCTTCTCGATCTTCTTTTGCAAATTTTCATCAACATACGGGCCTTTTTTTAATGATCTACTCATAATTTTTTACCAAGAAATTTTTCTAACTCCAGGAATCTCCCCTTGCAACGCTTTTTCTCTAAAACAAATCCGACACAAACCAAACCGCCTCATATAACCTCTGGCGCGTCCACACAAAGGACAACGATTTCGATCTCTGACTGTAAATTTTTGTTTTTTTCTAAATTTTACTTCGTCTGATGTCTTTGCCATTAAATAATATATAAATAAGTAACTCGCTTTAAGGGGCCGATTTAACAAACGGGATACCCAATGTTTCAAACAACTTTCTACCTATTTCATGACTTTTAGAATTTGTCACCACCGTCACTTGTAAACCTCTTATTTTATCAATTTTGTCAAATTCTATCTCGGGAAAAATCGTCTGCTCGGTAAAACCAATGTTTAGATTACCGTGGTTATCAACGCTTGAGACTTTAACACCGCGAAAATCCTTTAAGCGCGGGATGACTATTTTAATCAATTTTTCCAAAAAATCGTACATGTATTTACCCCTTAAGGTGACTTTTACCCCAATCGGGAGTCCTTCTCTGATTTTAAAAGCCGAAACCGACCGTCGGGCTTTGGTAACTACTGTCTTTTGACCGGTAATGGTCTGCACCTGCTCTTGAATCTTGGCAATCACTCCTTTGTTAGTGACTGCCTCACCCGCTCCGACATTGACCACGATCTTCAAAACGCCCGGTACAGCCAGTTGATTGGCAATATTCAGATCCTTCATCATCTTTTTTCTTACCTCCTGATTGTAATATTCTTTTATCGACATAAGCCGTTTTACCTGAAAAATATTATTTCACTCCTTATCCTTGGGTTAAATTGTGCTTTGACACTTTTTACAAATGCGCATTTTCCGATCTTTGGTGACTTTATAGCCTACTCTTGTGGCCTTGCTGCACTTGGGACAGATCAACATCACTTTGGCCGATTTTAATGGCCTGGGAATGTCCACAACGCCACCTTGGGGCATCTGTTCACTCTTTTTAACATGTTTTTTATAAATATTTACACCCGGAATAATAACACTTCCCGTCTTTTTATATACGCGTTCGACAATGCCTTCGCGCCCACGATCTTTGCCGGCTGTAATTTTTACCTTGTCTCCTTTTTTAAGTTTCATAAAATCTTTAATAAACTTCCTCCGCTAAACTGGCAATTTTATTAAAACCATTGTCTTTGATTTCTTTGGCCAAGGGTCCAAATATCCGTGTCCCTTTGGGGTCTTTGACGTCTTTTGCCGCTAAAATCACACAAGCGTTATCGTCAAACCGGATGTAACTACCATCTTCACGTCTTTTTTCCTTTTTGGTTCTTACAATTACCGCATACACCACTTCTCCCTTTTTAACCTGACCAAAAGGCTGCGCTTCTTTGACTACACCAGTAATTACCTCACCAACGGTAGCTTTTAATTTATTACCTCTTTTGGGCATGCCAATCATCTGGAGTTTTTTCGCTCCGGTATTATCGGCCACTACCAGCATTGATCTAAGCTGTAACATAAAAATAGAATCTTAATATTAAATTTAAAATAAACTAACTTTTAATCTTTTTCTCCTTAACTTGGGCTTCCGAAATCACTTCAAAATGCTTATCTTTGGAGATCGGTCTTGTTTCCCGGATCGTGACTACGTCGCCTTCTTTGATCGTCTTGCCTTCATAATGAGCTTTGTAATTTTTAAAGCTGATGATCACCTTTTGATACAGAGGATGCCTCATCTTGCGTTCAACCCGCACGACTATCGTTTTTTGCATTTTGGTGGAAACAACTGTACCGGTAAGTGTTTTAATCATAAAAATTAAGATAAATTATTAGACTCTGCATCTTTCTTTTGTCCGTGAACGGTCAATGATACCGCCAGCCTTTTTCTTTTTTTCATCAGGGCGTTGGTGTCTTTGGGCGGATTAGCTTTGATATCAAGACGCATCTTGGCGATCTCTTCTTTTGCCGCCTGGATTTCGCGCTCAAGCTCTTTGATTGTGTTTTTATTTAATTCGGTAGTTAATTTTTTCATATTGATCTATTAATAATCCTTGTTTTAACCGACAACTTGGCTGCAACATTTTCCAAAACCATCTTGGATTCAACCTCTGATAAACCGTCTATCTCAAAAAGTACCCGGCCTGGCGAAACCGAAGATACAAAATAAGCCACATCGCCTTTTCCTGCACCCATCGTCACTTCAGGCGGTTTTTTGCTGTAGGGCTTATTGGGAAAAATCCGAATCCAAAATTTGCCATTTTTTCTGGTAGCCCTGGCTAATACCACACGCGAGGCCTCAATTTCGCGGTCTTTAATCCATCCTTTATCAAGTGACCGCAAGGCATAAGTTCCAAAATTGATCTTGTCGCCTTTTACAGCTATTCTCCGCCACGTACCTCGGAATTGTTTACGATATTTTTGTCTTTTAGGCGCTAACATAAATTTTTATCTGTGAATCCAAACCTTAACTCCGATATAACCTGATTTGGTCAAAGCGGGATACTTGGAAAAATCAACGTCCTCACGGATAGTGGATGTTGGGATAGTACCCATAAAATACTTTTCTCGGCGGGATATCTCAGCTCCGGCAATACGACCACCAAGTTGAATTTTAATACCTCTTCCTCCGGCTTCCTTTACCCGATCCATCGCATTATGCACCACTCCGCGATGAGGAAAATTTCTCACTAGCTTTTCGGCGATAGTTTGGGCCACATAATAAGCGTTCAAATATGGCTTTTTTACCGGCTCTATTTTCAGATCAATCTTTATTTCTTTACCCTTTTTCTTACCTTGAAACGACTTCAACTGGGAGACGATAATCCTTTTGACTTCCTCCAGACCCTTTCCTCCACGGCCTATAATCATCCCTGGTTTAACCGAATAAACAACAACCGTGATCTTGTTGATCGCCCGCTCGATATCAACCTGGGTTACCGAAGCGTAACTATAGGCTTTTAACAACTTCATACGGATGTTGATATCTTCGTTAATGGACGTACGGAACACTTTTTTATCCGAGAAAAACCAACGAGATGACCAGTTAAAGGTGATTCCCAGTCGCAATCCTTTTGGATGAACTTTTTGACCCATATTTTCTAAATAATTAATTAATAGTAATTGTCTAAGACGAACTACTTTTTAGGTTGTCTTCTTATCATTTTTACCTGCTTTTAAAGCCTTTTTTTGACTTTTTACTTCCGACTTTGCTTTTATTTCCTCTTTCATTTCTTTCTTAACTGGCGTTTGTACTGGTTTTGCCGCTGTTAAAATCATTTTAACATGACAATAACGACGCTTAAAAGGCCGGACGCTGCCGCGAGCATTAGGTAAATATCTTTTTAAAGCCTGACCTGCTTCAACTGTCAAAAGTTTGAATTTTAACATATCCTCACTGACCTTTAAACTACTTTTTGCATTGGCAATGGCCGAATGTAGAACTTGATAAAATATTTTTCCCGACCTGTAAGGCGAGTACATCAGGTACTCTAATGCCTGCGCTGGCTTGTATTTTTTAATCTCAGGCAGCAAAAAACGCATCTTTTTCGGGGTAATTTTCAAATTTTTAAAATATGTCAGCGATTCCATAGTTTATTTGCGACGCTTAATGATAAATTTATTACTCCATTTATTCTTGGTTCTGGTTTTTTTTCCACGGGCCGGCTTTCCCCAAGGGGTTTTGGGATGCATTCCCTCACCGGATCGACCTTCGCCGCCGCCATGTGGATGCGAACGCGGATTTTGGGCAGTTCCTCGAACTGTTGGCCGTATGCCCATCAGTATATTTCTGCCGGCTTTGCCGATTTTTTCATATTTGTGTTCGATATTGCCTACTCTCCCGACTGTAGCCCAACAGTTGTCCTGAAATTTTCTCAACTCACCTGACGATAACTTGATATTGACATAGGCTCCCTCTTTGGCGACAACCGAGGCAAAGGTGCCGGCGCCACGAACCATTGCTCCTCCTTTTCCCGGATATATCTCGATGTTGTGCACTTCAATCCCAACTGGGATATTTTTCAAAGGTAAGGAGTTGCCTATTTTTACATCGGCTTTTTCTGAAGCGATAATAGAATCACCAATTTTAAGATCAGCAGGGTGGAGGATATATCTCTTCTCTCCGTCTTTATAGGCCGCCAGGGCAATATGAGCGTTTCGGTTGGGATCGTACTCGATTGTTTCGATTTTTGCTATCATATCCCGTTTATCTCTTTTGAAATCAACATGCCGGTAATACCTCTTTTGTCTTCCTCCCTGGTGTCTGACCGAGACTGAACCTGTTGAATCGCGTCCCGAATGCTTTTTCAGGATGCTGGTCAATTTTTTTTCCGGATTTTGAGTTTTTGGTAGAACAATTTTTACCATAAATTTGAAAATTGAATTTTACACTTTATGCTTTCGGAAAAAGGTTAATCGTCCCTTCCTTAACTGAAATATAGGCAATTTTCCTATTAGCTTGTGGCACCGGATACATCCGTTTACCGGCTTTTTTAATCTTCCCTTTACGGATTGTTATTTTGACTTCCGCCACTTTAACTTTATATAAAAGCTCTACAGCCGCAGCAATCTGATTTTTATTAGCTCTTGCTGCAACCGTAAAGGCATAGACGTTATTTTGGGCCATCTGAGTAGCTTTTTCTGTCAGGACCGGTGATATCAAAATCGTATTAATTTGCATTTTGTTTTAAAAAGTGTTTCTCTAATACAGTCAAAGCCTCTTCTAAAAATATCACCGCGTTTGATCTCATTAATATATACGGATTGAGACTAGCGGCCTGGGTCATCTCAACATTTGGCAGGTTGCGTGCTGATAAAACATAGCCGTTTTTTTCCATTTTCGGCATAACTAATAAAAACTTCCCTTTCTCCTTTTTTATTGTTTTCAGAAACAAAGCCACTTCTTTGGTTTTTGGCTTCATTTTCCCTACCTCGTCTTGCAAAGCAAATATTTCCTTATCGTTGGCCTTTACGGTCAGACTGCTAAATAAAGCCAGCGTCTTTTGTTTTTTATTCATTTTTAAGGAATAATCCCGCGGTTTTGGCCCGAAAGTGATACCGCCTCCGACAAAAATCGGGGCTTTGATTGAGCCGTGCCGGGCATTACCCGTCCCTTTCTGACGATAAATTTTTCTGGTTGAACCTGTTACTTCACCTCTGGTTTTGGTCGATGCGTTACCCTGCCTTTGATTCTGTAAATAAACCCTCACATACTGCTTAATAAGCGGAATATTTACTTTAACGCCAAAAATCGCTTTGGGTAAAGCCGCCAAACCTACTGTTTTTCCCTTAAGATCGTAGACTGATACTTCTAAGGGTTTTTCTGTCTTGGCTTTGGGCTGTGGCTTAACTTTAACTGTCTTAGAATTGATTTTGGTGTCTGGCATATATATATTTAAAATTATCTTTTATCAGAAACTACTTCCACCAAAGTGTGGATGTGTCCGGGAATCAGTCCCTTCACGGCCAAACTTTGATCTTCCGCCTTCATGATCCGCAGTCCCCGTACCGTGACCCGCTCATTACCCATGCGACCGGCCATTCTCTTACCTTTATAGGTGCGACCCGGGGTGGTGGTCTGGCCCATGGAACCTGGAGCGCGCTCACGATCGGACTGTCCGTGGGTCCTGGGGCCGCCGGCAAAATGATGTCTTTTTACCACTCCTTGGAAGCCTTTTCCTTTGGATACACCTGTCACCCGCACTTTTTCCCCAACTTTAAAAAGGACTGATGGCTTTAACTCTCCACCGATAAACACTTTAGTTTCTCCAATTAATACTCCCTTTTTTCCTTCCTCTTCAACCGGGCTGCAGCTTGTGACTACAGAGTTGACGCGAACCTCCTTTAAAAAACGAAGCGGGGTTTCTATCCCCGCTTTTTTTAACTGCCCTTGAACGGTTTTGGCAATTCTTTTGCTTTGACCAAAACCAAGCTTAAAAGTACAGTAATCCCGATTGTTTGAGCGGGACCACCTCAAGTCAACTAAAAAGCAAGGTGACGTCCTAATAGACGTCACCGGCACTCTTTGGCCTTGCTCATCAAACATCTGCGACTGACTTATTTTTTCTCCTAAAACAACGGCTGTCATGATAATAAAAATGAATACTTACCAAATTCCTGCAATAAATTTACGAAAAAAAAGAGCCCCAGATCGGGGCTTCTTCTGCCTGTTGCCAATCTGTATAGCCTTATGTTGATACTGAGTTCAACATGATTGTCATGAACATCAAAAGAATTATATAATACGCTTTGTTTATGTTCAACTACATCTTCACTTCCACTTCCACTCCAGCCGGTAATTCCAAATGCATCAAAGAGTCGATGGTCTGATTTGTGGGGTTTACGATATCTAATAGTCGTTTATGAATAATCAGTCCAAAATGTTCGCGCGAGTCTTTGTCGGTAAAAGTAGACTTATTCACCACATACACTTCCCTTTTGGTTGGCAGTGGAACCGGTCCAATAATCGACGCCCCAGTCTTGATTGCCGTGTCAACAATTTTTTGACAGGTTTCATCAATGAGTCGATGATCGTAAGACTTTAATCGAATGCGTATTCTCCCTTTCGGCATAATATAAACGTGCAATAAATAAACAATATGCTGGCTACTCAAAGCCAGGTCATCCGCTTCTCAAAAAAACGAAGCGCCTACTTAAGCGGCAAAGCGGGGGTTTAGAACTTCCTGATTTCATTTCAGTATCTTGATGACCACGCCAGCTCCCACGGTATGACCGCCTTCGCGAATAGCAAACTTCAATCCTTCTTCAAGCGCAATCGGGTAAATCAGTTTTGCTTTCACTTTGACGTTATCGCCGGGCATGACCATCTCGACGTTGGCCGGTAGTTCAATCTCGCCGGTGACGTCGGTTGTCCGGATATAAAACTGTGGTCTGTACCCTTTGAAAAACGGCGTATGTCGACCACCTTCTTCTTTAGTAAGAACGTAAATTTCCGCTTCAAATTCGGTATGAGGTGTCACCGAACCTGGTTTGGCCAACACCTGACCTCTTTCGACATCATCCTTCTCGATGCCTCGAAGCAACAGACCGGTGTTGTCGCCAGCTCTGGCTTCTGATAAGGTTTTTCTAAACATCTCAATTCCGGTAACAATTGTTTTGCGTGATGGTTTGACACCAACAATTTCTACTTCCTCGTTGACCTTAAGTTCGCCTCTTTCCACTCTACCGGTAACCACTGTTCCGCGGCCGGAGATGGTAAAGACGTCTTCGACAGGCATCAAGAAAGGCTTATCGATCGGTCTTTTTGGTTCTGGCACATACTCATCGACTTTCTGAATCAATTCCTCAATAGCTTTGATAGAGGCCGGGTCATCTTGCAGAGCTTTGAGCGCTGATCCGCGGATCACTGGCACTTCGTCGCCTGGGTATTTGTATTTTTTTAGAAGGTCGCGCACTTCCATTTCCACCAGATCAATAATCTCTTTGTCTTGAACCATGTCTACTTTGTTTAAAAAAACTACGATCGCCGGGACATTAACCTGGCGGGCTAAAAGAATATGTTCTCGAGTCTGAGGCATTGGGCCATCCGGAGCCGACACTACTAAAATCGCTCCATCCATCTGGGCAGCACCGGTAATCATGTTTTTGATGTAATCGGCGTGTCCAGGGGCGTCAATATGCGCATAATGGCGTTTTGCGGTTTCATATTCTGAATGGTGGATGTTGATAGTCACTCCACGAGCTCTTTCTTCCGGCGCTTTGTCTATATCTTCATACCTAAGAAACTTGGCCAAGCCCTTTTTGGAGAGTACGTAATGGATAGCTGATGTGGTGGTAGTTTTACCGTGATCGACATGTCCGATAGTACCAATGTTTACATGGGGTTTATTCCTCTGAAATACGCCTTGTGCCATAGGATATATATTAAATTAATAAATAAAATAATAACTT
>Ga0155727_127_pt1 | contig 42353 bp, 50 predicted proteins | sample RifCSPlowO2_01_FD_116149 | JGI IMG/M metagenome (GOLD analysis project Ga0155727, IMG submission 116149) | Candidatus Roizmanbacteria bacterium RIFCSPLOWO2_01_FULL_41_22 | reverse complement strand
TACGAGTCAACATCATGCCTACCAACCCAACAAAAGGACAGATCGAAGACAAGATCGCCAAGGCCGCAACCCAATTTTATCTTAAGACTTTTGGTGTCGGGCCGCGGGAAACCCGGGTCTATATACTTTCGGATATCATCATTATTCGCCTAAAAGGCAAACTACTACCTCTTGAACAAAAACTGCTGGAAAGCGCTCAAGGCATCTCTCTGGTAAAAGACATCCGCCACCTTCTTTATGAACTGACGGTAAAAGGAACCAACAAAATCATTAAAAATATCACTGGTCAGACGGTCGTTAGCTCGCATAGCGATGTCAGCACCAAGACCGGTGAAATATTTCAAGCTTACATTGTCGATATCGATTACGAACATGAACTGACAACCAATAATCCGCCAAACCTTAGGTAGACTGTGGAAATAGTTCAACCCCGCCTTGGGCGGGAAGGAACTCATTACACGCTACACCTTCATTATTACCATTTAGTAGGTAGTCTGCAGGCTGCATTTCTGCCAGTTGGCCATCTACATACCCTCCAGTCCAGTTATTTACTATGGGCAGCATTCCCCGATCGTGGTATGACTATTTTGCCTATGGCTACTTTATCATGAACACATTCACGATTATCGTCTTGTTGGACATGATGATCTTTGGCAAGCCTTATGTAACGAGTTTTTTGCTAATTTTTGCTTTAATTGTCTATTTAAATATTCGCATACTAAACAAGACGGGTTGATTAAAATAAAAAGTAAGTAGCTGATAGCCATACTACAAACAGTTTTTCCAGGCTTTTTCACCCTGACGGGCGAGTTTATAGGCAGCAGTTTCAATTGCCTCTTTTGCCCCAAACCGCAGGTCCGGATTAGGATCAGCGCCCATCTCCTGCCTAGTGACCTGCCAGGTTTCCACGGTAAACTGATACATCCCGCCGTATTCGCCATTAGCCGCACCAGTACTCATCCCCGACTCGCAGTAGGCGATTTTTTTTAGAAGGTCTTTATCAACATCGTACTGGCTGCTATATTGATCAAAATATGATTCAAAACTAGTTATTGGCATCGGTGTGGGTGTTGGTGAAGGAGTGAAGGTTGGAGTTGGAGTAAATGTCGGAGTAGGAGTATTAGTGGGGATGGGGGTAAGAGTTGGCGTTGGTGTTGACGTTGGCGTGGGTGTCGGTGAAGCAAAAATCGAAAATACGCCTTTAATATTAGAAGTTTTACCGCGGAAAAAAATCATAAAAATGACGATTAGTCCTACCACTGAAAAAGAGATTATTTTCCAAAACATAGCTATATTTTACTACGAAGATGAGCGTTGAGCCTTCATGGGCTGATTGGTTGAGTTCGATTATCAAGATAATACTTACTATTTCCCAACAGCCCCGTACCTAAATCCCCACACATATCATGTACCACGTCTTGACCAAAAACCCTTCTTATAGGATTAATCAAAAGAGTACTCCCTATAGGAGATATTACAGGCATTAAAGCTAAAACTGCAATAACTAGATGTTTATTTCTAACTGTCATTAATTGTTGCCATTGTTTTTGAAGAGATGCTGTGTGATATTTTAGTTTCTCCATATCCTATAATTATATTACTTATTTATTAGTTGTCAAATAATTACAACCCTCTCGTCGATTTCCGGCTCAGATGAGAGGAAAACTGGAGGTTGTAGGGCAGGTTATGATAACTCCTTAAAGTCTTATTCAGCTTCTCCTGAAGCTCCTTACGGCCGGCCGCGCTTTTCAGATACATCTCTCTGGCTCTAGCATCGGTCTCGTTAACAAAATACTCATAATGAACGAGCTTAAATGGTATCCTCAGCTCAGTTGCCGCCACCAAGCCGCGCACATGTTCCTGCAGCCGGCGGTAAAGATCAGTGGTAAATCCGGTATACAGATGCAGGTCTTTCAAAGACAACAGAGTATAGACGTAAAATTTTTGTCTATCGGCAGAAAAACGGAAAGAGGCTGAATCTTTAATTTTGAACTTATTATATCAGTGTATTTGTTAAGTGGTTCTTGGATTGGGGGATAGCTCATCGATCATCTGTACGAACAAATCCTGCTTTGAAAGGATTTTCCGGTATAATCAAATAGCTTATGCAAAAAGTCCATCGTATCGTCCTTGTTGATGTCGCTGACCCTTACCAGCACAAAGAAGAAGCCATAAAAAACCTAGAGGAGCTGAAATCATTGGTGGCAACCTATAAAGGCATCGACGTTATTGATATAATCCAGCACCGGACCCGTCCGGACAAAACCACTTTTATCGGATCGGGGAAAACGACGGAATTGGCAGACATCGTTGCCAATAAAAAAATTAATATCGTTGTTGTCAACGCCATCGTCAACCCGAGCGTGCTCTTTAACTTGACCCTGATCCTTTGGACTAAAAACCCAAATATCCAGGTCTGGGACAGAATCGATTTGATATTAAACATCTTTGATCTACACGCCCATACGACCGAGGCCAAACTACAGATAGAAATTGCCAGGATGCAGCATATGGGTCCGAGGATATATGGCCTCGGAGGAACATATTTCTCCCGCCAGGGCGGCGGTATCGGTACAAAAGGAATCGGTGAAACCAATATTGAACTGATGAAACGCCACTGGCGCGACCAGATCAAAAAGAAAAGGGACGAACTGGAAAAAATTTCCCGCCAGCATCTAACCCAGCTTGAGCGAAGAAAAAATAACAATGTTGCCTTAATTTCGATCGTCGGTTATACCAATGTGGGCAAGACGTCTCTTTTTAACCTTTTGACCAAAAAAAAGAAAATCGTCGAGAACGCCCTGTTTATCACCTTGGATAGCGTCTCTGGGAGGCTCTATCTGCCGGCTTTAAAAAAAGAAGTTACCGTTTCCGATACGATCGGCTTCATCAGAAATCTGCCGTCTTCGCTTATAAATTCCTTCAAGTCAACACTGATGGAATCCATCCATGCCGACATCCTCCTTCATGTCATCGATATCAGCGACCCCAAGATGAACGAAAAAATCGAAATCGTGGAACAAATTCTTTATGAAATTCGGGCGCAGAGCAAAAAAATCATCTATGTTTTCAATAAGATAGACGCTTATGAGGGAGACGGTAAGAAGATATTAAAGGAAATAAATAATAAATATTCCCATTTCTCGCCGCAATTTATATCAGTAACGACGGATTACGGAATCAACAAGCTGATCAACGAAATCGAAAAAAATCTGAAAAACTAAATAAATTTTTTATTCCTGAATACAAAACCTCCCCCTTCGGGCTTCGTTAGGTACACTGCTTCTACCTAACGTCGCCCTGTACCAGACGGTGTCAACACTTCCTGATAAATCTGTATTAAATTGGCTAAGCTAACCGTTGAAACAAATGCTGCTTTTGCAAGATAATAATCTGCATTTGGTGCCTGTTTCCATAAGGCGATCAGCGGTTTTCCACCCTCGGAAGGACTATGAGTAACTAATTGCGCTACTTCGGGATCAGCAAAAGAGACAATTTCGACAAATCGTTTTGCTGGGTCGGTTTTGCCAACAACACCATGGCCTTTCGGGCAACGATACACTCTAAAGGTTGGTTGACTTATAGCTCCTTCCCGAGCAAATACTAAATTGAGTTGTGGACCGAATCCTAGCCAGAAGTGTTCAATAGTAGCGGTATAGACTATTTGAGCACCACTAATATCCGAAACAGGAATAATTGGAGAATCTGGACTTTCTTTGTTAGTTTTGGTAATTTGCTGCCACCCGCCATTATTTACGATCTGCCAGTGGGCAAGAGTGCGTTTACTATTTAAATTGGCCAATAATTCGTTACCTCCAGCTTGAGAATAAACGACATTTTCACTTAACAAGCTTGTTGTTATTGGTGGGACCAGTTCATTTACTTGTGGATCACCAAAAAGATTAAGCAGTGTCCTTTCTGCCTGCTCGATTGTTGGTAATGAAGAATTTTCATGACTGGTTAAACCACCAACTCTTTCTCCTCGAGTAACTGATATAACACTGGGTTTAGTAAGGGGTGGTAGACTCATAAAAGCTATTATAGCTTATTGCGACTAACTAAACAAGATGCTATTATAGGGCGCCTTCTTATACCAACCTTTTATTACTAAAAGCGAAACAGGATGAGGATTTTAGATATTTTTCAAAGTCCTTTTTAATGCTTTCCTTAACTGCTCTCTTCCAAAACCACTTTTATAAAATCTTTCTCTTGCCTCTGCGTCTCCTTTATTGATAAAAAATTCATAATGAAGAAGTTTAAGGGGAAGACGATGCTTGGTAGCAGTAACCTTACTTGCAAAATGCTCAGCTAATCGTTTTTTCAGGTCAGTAATATAACCCACATAAAATTTATTATCTTTTAGACTAAAAAGAACATAGACGTAATACTTATCTTTTAATAATGAAGAACTTTTCATAAGTATCGGTCAAGTTTAACTTGACCGGTTGCGTCAGACGCAACAATGAAGAAAAAATATAATTATGGTGCCGAGTCTAACTCGGCTACCTTCGCAAACTCGACTTTGCCAATTTAGCTTGGCGCAGCCGAGTTTGACTCGGTGGAGATGCCGGGATTTGAACCCGGGTCCGTAAAGGTACCCTTATAAATGTTTAGCTAGAGATAATCTATTTTTTACTCTTTCCTGAATAGGTGAATAAACAAACCTGATTCAAGAAGCCGATTTTGGGTTGTTTGACCAGTAAACGATCGGGAACGTTTACCAGCCTCACTTCAGTTGGTTTTCTCAACTACAGTTGAACTAAAGGAAACCGTAGAAGAGGAGCCTGAAAGTTTAGGCAGCTAACTGGAGATATGCTGGTTGAGCATAGACTCTAGAAGCTACAAAATCTCTCAGGTCTGTCATTGTTTCTGAAAATTCAGTTTTGACAGTTAAGTTTTTTCCTATTTATCGGATAAGTCCGCCCTAGCCATTTGTAAAAGTACAACTAAACGTCGAGGCCTTTCATCCCCGCTAGAAACAGTTTCTCGAACGTTTTCGAGATTACTGTTTCTTGCGTCCACCGACCAACGCCCTTCGAGACGTCGAGTGAATAACGTTGAGTTAAGTCTCGAAGAAAGTTAAGGTGGACAAACTACTTTTCAAACTATACTTTCATATACTCTTTCATTTCTCTTTTCCCTTCCCTTTCAATATCTCTTCCCTTCTCCAGTTTCCTCTTTTCCAGATCGCGTCGACCTTTAACCAAGGCAATCTTGAGCTTAATATAACGGCCCTTATTATAGCAGGAATAAGGCGCTATCGTCAAGCCGGAGGCGGATTTGAGCTTGGTTTGCAGCCGCAAAAGCTCGTCTTTGTGCAAAAGGAGCTTTCGCCGCTGACGCGGATCATAGCCGGTGGGCCTGGCAAATATGTAGATTGGGATCTCGGCGTTAACCAGATAAGCTTCGTTGTCCATTAAACGTACAAACGCCTCCTCCAGACGGATATGCCCGGCTTTGACTGATTTGACCTCACCCCCAGAAAGAGCAATGCCTGCCTCATACTCCTCAAGGGTCTGATAGTTGCGGTGAAACTCCCGATTAACTACTTTCATATAGAAAGCATTTTACCAGAAAGAGGGGGTAAGTTATTCAGATTGAAGCTCGATTTTTTTACACTGGGGGCGTCTTCAGGTGATTACTTTTTTATCGGTGTAATTTTCCCCTCGCCTTCCAGATTTAACACATTGACGATGTCGCTTGAAGTGGGAATCACATACTTGGTGCCTTTTTCCAGGACATTATTGGACACTTCCAGTCTTCTCCAGATCTGCGCCCGTTCGTCAAAATGCTTACTCGCCGCCTCGGCCACTAATTTTATTGCTGCCGCGTCGGCTTGAGCGCGAAGAATCTTCGCCTGAGCGTCTCCCTCGGCTTTGAGAATCTCGGCGCTTTTCTTGCCGTCAGCCTCAAGCACCTGACTCTGTTTTACACCTTCCGACTGGAGAATCGCTGCTCGCTTTTCCCGCTCGGCCCGCATCTGCAGACTCATTGACTGAGTAATCTCCGGCGGCGGGTCGATTTTTTGCACCTCCACCCTCGTTACCTTCACGCCCCAGCCGTTGGTGGCCTCATCAAGTACATTTCGCAGACTGGAGTTGATAATATCGCGGGCAGTTAAAGTCTCGTCTAATGTTTTATCGCCAACCACGTTTCGCAGATTAGTCTGTGCTAAAGTAGTGGCGGCGGTATCAAAATCTTCCACCTCAAACTCGGCTTTGACCGGATCCACTACTTTGTAATAAATCACCGCATCCACCGTCACGGTCACGTTGTCTTTGGTAATGACTTTTTGTGGCTCGACATTGATCACCTTTTCCCGCATGTCAGTCTTCATGATTGTCTCCAGATAAGGAATCACCAGATTAAGTCCCGGCTCAACTACCGCCTTAAACTTCCCCAGCCTCAATACGATCCCCTTTTCATACTGCTCAACGATTTTGACTGAAGCAAACAGGGTAATTAAGGCAAAGATTGCCAGAATAAGCATAAAAATGCTCATAAAATATTAATAAACTTTTAATGTCACTCCGCTCACCGACTCGATCTTCACTTCACTGCCCTCAATAATATTTTTTTCACTTTCGGCTCTCCAAAGCTCCCCTTCCACCTTCACCTGGCCGGGATGATGAGGCTGAATTCCTTTAACAACCATTCCTTTTTTTCCAATCAGACTGTCAACGTTGGTAGATTTAGTGGCAATGGTGAGCTTGGATTTGATAAATTTCCGGCCAATAAAAATATAAAGCAATGCTAAAATCGTAATTAAAACCAGACTAATAGTAAATGAGCCCAAAATCATGCCAATAATTGCCGATATAATTAAAATAACACCGGTTAAGAGCAGATCAAAACCGGTCGCTGCTCCAATTATAATCTCGGCGGTGATAAAAACTATTCCAATGATGATAAGTAAAATATTCCTGTCAGAAAGATCCATATTGTGTTAAGTCGATTATATCATGTCCTGGTGCGAATGTAAATTTACGGATTTTTCCGCTAGAATAAGATAAAAATGAATAAAATTTTCCTCAACCGACTGCTGATTTTGTCTTTTATTCTGCTCCTGCCCACTCAGTTTGGCAAGCATTTTTTTCTCCCTTTTTCTTACCTTTCGGGCGTGCGTATCGACTATCTGGCTTTGACATTGTATGTGACTGATGTTTTAGCACTCCTGATCTTAATTTTTAATTGGAAGACCCTAATTGTACTACTGAAAAATCGCTATTTTTTGATCTTTTTGGGCTTGATAATGGTAAACATCATCTTTTCCCTGTCCAAACCGCTTGCTTTGTATAAAACGGTAAAATTACTGGAAGCGGTGGGAATTTTTTGGGTGATTAGCAAAGAAAAACTGTCTTATAAATTACTGCTCGTGGCTTTGTTAATCGGAGCATTAGGAGAGGTCACGCTCTCCATGTCTCAACTTATTGGCCGCCATTCACTTCAGGGCATCTTTTATTTTTTTGGCGAACGATACTTCACTTTAGGCACGCCGGATATTGCTAAGACTTCTTTAAATGGGGTGGAGATTCTTCGCCCCTATGGCACTTTTTCTCACCCCAACTCGCAGGCCGGCTTTTATCTTTTAATGTATTTTTTCGTTCTTAATTTTTCTAAATTTAACCGTCATTATTGGCTTAAAAAAGCTTTGCTTACAGCGTGCGCACTGCTAATTTTTTTTTCCTTTTCCAAAATCGCAATCATTGTTTTCTTGCTTCTTAATCTAGTCTATTATATTTATAAAAAAGACGGGTCGCGTTGTGTTTTGTGCATTTTGTCGCGGTTTGCTATTTTTTTAGCATTGGCGCTGATTTTTCTCACGGCAAAGGGCGATCCACTAAGCCTGGAAAAAAGAATTACCTTGACTAAAAACGCTCTGGTAATATTCCAGCAACACCCACTATTTGGCGTTGGTTTGGGAAATTATCTACTAGGCCAAAATTCCTTCCCCAGCCGCTACCCGTATTTCTTCCTGCAACCGGTGCATAATATTTTTCTGCTATTATTAGTTGAGGGAGGAGTGATGTTAATGGGTTATCTGATTTATCTTTCTTGGAAAAAATGGGGTATAAAGTTTATTAAAAAGCATCTGTTGGTTATCTTGGCAGTGGTCATTACCGGCCTGTTTGACCATTACTGGCTTACCCTACAGCAAAATCTGCTCCTTCTGCCGGTTGTCTTCGGCCTCCTTCAACAAGACGCGCGTGTGGTAAAATAAAGACGTCGCGACATCTAATTTGCGACTAACTAATTAACCAAGTAACCAACTAACTGATAACTAATCATGCCCGGTCGGCTAACGGTAGGCCAGATGGCTCTGAACCATCTAATCGGGGTTCGAATCCCTGCTGGGCAACAAGAAACAATTTGCTAAAAGAAGCTCTTGCCACTTATGAAATAAAATGAGAAGAGTATTTAATCAATAACTTTATGCTTTGGACAAAAGAAATGTACCAATATTTATCTTTAAAAACATTAAAAGAGGTTTTTAATAATACTGCCGATCGGAATAAAAATTCAGAAAAAGTAATTAACGAGTTAATAGAAGAAATTAAAGCCAAACTGGATTTACATCAAATAAATTATGCTAATCACCGTCTGCGTAAAATAAAGCATGAATACAGAACTAACATTTATGAAGAAGCGAAAAGTCTATATGGTGATCGCTATGGAGATGATGATGAATATTATTATCCTGCAGTTGAATATGACGAAAAAATTCATGATATCTGGGTCAAAGGCGTCAAAGAAAGAACGACGATTGAAATGACTTACGACTCTACTACCTCAGGCTTGACTAAGAGACTGGTTGACCCTTACCAAACGCGGTCTCCATACGGCCAAGGTTACTGCCATTTGAAAAAAGAAGTCCGTAAATTTCGCTTTGACAGAATTGTCGAGATCGTTTTAACAGATTTAACATTCACAAAACCAAAAAGTTGGTAAATATATCAAAATTTCTAATTTATTCCAGTTCCCGCTATAAGCAAGAAAAAAACTATAAAAACCACTACCGCGCCTCCGAAACTGCCTGCCCGCCTCTGGAGGGTCGGCTCGAACAGTCCGCCAGAGGCGGACTAAAAAGAAAAACGCGAAAAATTTTAAAGAACTTTTACACTGTTTGTTGTTTATGTGTGCCTTTATATTCTCCTAGAACACTTTCTAGCTTCCCTTTATAAAATGCCACTATTGACTTATTCTCTTCAAAAAGAAAGTGATCTTCAGTGTAAGTCTTATCATTTTTTATGTATCTCAATCCAACAAGGATACAATTGCTTTTGGATTTTGGTATTGAGATATTGACAGAATAAAGTTGACCATCTTTTTGACGGAGCTTGACGTTGTATTTTTGCAATATTCCAATAACATCTTTTGCCCATTTATCTTTAATCCCAGCATAAACAGAGTCTGTTATTGCCTTTAATTCTTTATAAGAATTGTCTATCATAGCTTGAATAGCGCGGTCTTTTGTAGCACTATTCTGATAGTACTAAATTATTTATTGTACTGCAATATAATAGTACTACTATAAATAATTTATGTCAAAACAAGATTATCCACTAGCAAAAAACCTAAAGCAATTAAGAGAGAAAAATGGCCTTTCGCAAGATAGGCTTGCAAAACTTGCCGATGTCGCCAACAACACGATTATTAAAATTGAGCAAGGCGAAAATATAAACCCAACGCTTGATACACTAAAGAAAGTGGCGAAAGCTCTTGGGGTTAGTGTTGATGACTTAATCAGATAATAATATGTTTAATTTTTTTTCGAAAAACAAATCGCAGGGGCTTACCGATGAAGAGTTAAAACTAAAAGCTGGTGGTGTGTGTTTCTCTATTATGATTCTTTCTGAAGAGATAACAAAAGAAATGCTGAAAAGAATAAAATATTTTGAGAAACTTGATTCTTCAAGTAAAAACAAATTATCGTTTGTAATATCCTACTTTACTTTGTTTAATGCTCAAAAAAATTTCTGGGAAAGAGTTATAAAGAATGAGGAAGAAGCAAAAGTATTTGAACATTTTCTTTATCTATTTTTTGAAAAAGCTGTGAACTTTAATCCAACTTCGTTAATCAAAGAGATCGTTGATTATGTAGGGAATGAACCTTCTCGTGAAGTGCAGTATATAGGAAGTGCTATTTGTAAACAATTAGACAAAAAAGACGCCTTTTTAATGCTTGAAATAAGTACTGTCTACTCCTCTTTCTTGTTACATGGGTTTTATGATTCCCTAATGAAAGGTTGGTCATTACCCAAAGAAAAGCTTCAGGAAATTAGTGAAGGGCTAAATAAATTAAAAGAATAAAATGGATAGAAAACTTATTAACTATCAGCAATTTTTAGAAGGCTACAAAACTAATGAGTTTGCAGTTTTAGTAAATAAATCAAAGGCTGGCGACTTTGTAATGTCTAAATTTGGCGACAAATATAATAAACCGGCACATCTTTTCTTTACTTGGTTGGGTATTATTCTGATAGTTCCGTTGCCAATTATTCTTTTGATATTTTATGGATGGATTCACGCTGTGAGTTCTTTTATTATCGGGTTGATGATAAACAGTGCGGCAAAAAAGAGTGCGTCACAGTTTGTTCTACAAAATATGCTGGAGAGTGAAGATTTTTGGGATTATGTATTACTGCACAAAGGAGCAATTATTCAAGATAAACAAGGAAATGAAATCACCTCAGAATTTTTAGACAGGATGGCGAAGAAATACGGTGCGCCATAACAAAGTGTCTTCCATGAAGCAAATACCTAAATATAGAAAGAGATTTCCTCCTAGTTATTATCCTTTTTCTGACTCTTTGCGCGATTTCATGGACAAAAATTCATCTTTCTATAATTCATTAAAACTTGCTAACTCAGCAAGATTTGAATTCGTACCACTTATTTTTATTTCCCATACACCCCATTGGCACAAAAACGCCAGCGACGAAATTATTGGATTGTGGTATCTGGATAAGATTAACCTCAAAAGCGGCAGAGGGTCGGTGTTTAAACAAGATTTTATTATTAACGTCGATACAGAAAACAAAGCTTTCAAAGCTTACGCAGTTAGGAAATATGTTGACAATAAAACTATCTTTCTCATCGATAATTTCTTCAAGGAGTACGGAGAAAATGGAGCGTTCTATCACGATGGTAAAAAATGGCAACACAACTATCGTGATGTCAGCGAGCTTCCAGACGAGCCTAACCTAAGATTATTAGCTACTATACTTAAAATCTTACATCACCCTTAATATATGCTCGGCGGTAGCCGAGCAAAAATCGCGCGCGCAAAAAATAGCCCTTCGACTATACTCAGGATAAACTCCGGCGCAGCGGGTGGGCACATTCGGCAAGCTCAGTGTAAAGGTGCCGCGCCGGCCTGTCCCGAGCGCAGTCGAGGGAAGCATAGCGAGGCCGAAGGCCGAGCTAATCAAATGAAGTTCGACATTTTCGATAAACGGCCAGCAAAAAGTATTGACAAAAGCCATACATATGGTTTATATTTACTATAATGGATTTTGATATTGAGTATAGTGAAGAAAAGAATGAGTTACTCAAAAAAACTCGTGGTGTCTGTTTTGAACATGTCAAAGATACCTTAGAGCATGGTGGATATATAACTGTTATCGAGCATAAAAATAGGAAAAAATATAAACACCAGCAGATACTAATAGTGAATATAAATGACTATATTTATGCAGTTCCTTTTGTTTGGGACAAAAAGAAAAATGTTGCATTCTTAAAAACGGTATATCCAGATCGTAAATTAACTAAAATTTATCTTAAAAAATAAACTATGGCTTATCAAAAACAAAAAAACCAAATAAATCCATTTGAAAATCTTATCCTTGATGATTATGAAAAGGAAATAGAAACATCTATAGCACGGGGAGAGTGGCAACCTGTTGAGAATTCTGAAGAAATGAAAAAAATGTTTCAGGAAGCGGCTAAGAGATATACACAACTACAACAATCACAGAAAATTACCCTTCGTATAAATCAGGGTGATTTAATTAGGTTGAAGGCAAAAGCTAATAAAAAAAATATTCCTTACCAAACACTTCTTAATGCTCTAATAAGAGACTACGTAACAGGAGTTTACTCTATTAAATTGTAATAAGTTATTTCTAACCTGTTCCAGTTCCCGCAGTCAGTAAGAATTGAAAAAAACATAAATAATTACTCTTTACGCTCGATCAATCCCTACATCTTCCATTGACTTTGGGTCCTCAAGGGGTTCAAGGTGAGTTGTGACGGTCAGTTGCGAAATCGCTTCTCTTAATGCGCCTTCAATCTTTTCTAACATATCATGACCTTTTTGCACTGTCCAGCTACCAGGCACCAGAATGTGGACGGAGACAAACCGCCTAGTGCCGGCTTGACGGGTTAGTAAACCATGATACTGTAGGCCGATTGATTGATAAGAATTTAAGATATCCTCTATTATTTTTTTCTCTGGTTGAGAAATCGCCCTGTCCATAAAACCCAGTGCTGATTCTTTTATCAACTGAAAACCGGTAAATATTATATTTATTGCCACTAAAATCGCAATTACCGGGTCAAGTAGCTGAATATGAGTAAACGCCACCAAGCCAATTCCTACTATTACACCAACCGACGTCCAGACATCGGTCAATAAATGCTGTCCGTCGGCTACTAAGGTGATAGAGCGGTGTTTTTTTCCCATCTGCAATAAATACAAAGCCACACACAAATTAACAACCGCAGCAATTAGTGAAATAGTGATTCCCAAAAATGCCTGCTGAACTACTTGCGGATTGATAATCCGTTCAATAGCAGCGTAGGTGATCGAGACAGCCGCCAGCACAATCAAAGCACCCTCAAATACACTGGAAAAATATTCAGCCTTGCTGTGTCCATACATATGTTCCTCATCGGGTGGTTTTTCGGCAATTTTTAGGGCAAAAAGGGCAAAAGAAGCAGCAGCTAAGTTAACAAACGACTCTAAGGCATCAGACAGCAAACCGATAGAACCGGTGAGAAAATAGGCCAGCAATTTGAGGCTGATTGTCACGATTGCTGCCGCAATTGACAGCTTGGCGTACTTAGTCAAGGACTGAGAGGTCATTTTGTATATTTTACATCGGCGTCTTGGTTTTTCCTAATGGCGCTAAAACTCATTCCACAGCATCTGGTTATAGACCTCGTGATGATAAATGACTTCCGAATTTTTTACCTTTGTCCCCAGGTCTGAGGCAGAACGGTTAGCTACGGTTTGTTTAAGATCCAGGTAATGTTTTTTTAACTCGACACCTAGTAACTGCGTCATAAAGTCGCTCTGCCTAAATAGGGTAATTGCCGTTTGGATATTGCCAGGAAGAAAGCGCACGCGCGGCCGCTTGTTCTCGGTTTTTTTTTCCTGCAATCCCTCAAGGCCGGTTTTAATTAACGCGTACATCGCTAAATACGGATTAGCGTCCGGACCAACACTTCGCACTTCAATCCTGGCTGAGCGCTCGTTATGCAAAGGAATTCTAATCATTGCTCCCCGATCAATCTCGGAAACCTTAATCTCATTTGGCGCCTCAAAGTGAGGATCCAACCGCCGATAAGCGTTGACACTTGAGTTTAAGATAAGTGACATATCGCTAGCCGAGGCTAAAATCCGGTAAATAAAGTCCCAAGCTATTGTCGAAAGCCCTCCTCGCCCTTTTTTATCATGAAAAAGATTTCTGCCTTTGGCGCTGATTGACAAGTTGGTGTGCATACCGCTGCCGTTTATTCCCATGATTGGCTTGGGAAGAAAAGTGGCAGTCATACCCATATTATGAGCCACCTGGCGACAAACTAATTTATAAATCTGGATTTGATCTGCGGCATTTAAAGCGTCAGAGTAAGAATAGTTTAACTCAAACTGCGAGGGAGCCACTTCTGGGTGATCTTTTTCATTGGCAAAACCCATTGCTCGCTGCGCCTCGGCCGACCGGTCAATAAAGTTGCGCAGGGTATCATTTGGTAACGAATGATAATATCCACTCACCGACACCAGCTCAAACCCCTGCTTTTCATCATAATTGGTCTCGGCGTCTTTGCCGCAAACCACAAATCCTTCAATTTCGTTAGCCGCTTTGACTGTGTATTGACGCTTCTTCCATAACTGCTGTAAATATGAGGCTAAAAGTCCCCTTGTGTCCATTATATAGGGTGAACCGTCCTGATCAATTATTTTTCCCATCATCAGCACCTTACCCGGGCCAAAGACATCACTTGGCATCCACCAGAATGCTCCCCAGTCAACCCGTAAACGCAGATCCGACTCTGCCTGGCGGGAAAAACCGCGGATTGATGAGCCGTCAAAAGTTAAGTTATCATAAGAGTGCAGAAAAAAATTCTTATCATAATCCAACATGTGAAACCTGCCTTCTAGATCGGAAAAACCGATCGTGACAGCCTTGAGGCGCTTTTCTTTTTTCAAGTAAATTAAATAATATTGTTGTAGATCGTCTTCCGGGGTTTTGGCCTCTCTTCTTTTTTTGGCTTCAATATTCATCGTCTGCAGTTCGTCATAAGGAATCTCTAAAAATGTCTTAAGTGGTTTTTCATCCATATTTTTATATTAAAATTATTAATAAATAGTCTAAAATTATAGAAAAATAATTTATTTGTCAACATATTAAAATAGATCATTGGTAGATAACTCATACTAAATGTGTTGATTTTTGTTATAGTGATTAATGATGAGAAAAATTTTAGCGCTGAATGCGGCCATATTAAATCTGTTGATAGTGTTATTAAACGTATGAAAATTGTCTTTTTTGAAGTGCAAAACTGGGAAAAAAAGCTCTTGCTAAGCGCCTTTCCCAAGGCTATTTTGACCCATGAAAAACTGACTATCGATAACGCTTCCCGCTACCAAGAGGCCAAAATAATCTCCTGTTTTATTTACAGCGCCTTGAATGCTGAAGTGTTAAAACTCCTGCCCCATCTTGTTTATATCGGTACCCGTTCAACCGGCTACGATCATATTGATGTTGATTATTGTAAAAAGAACCATATTCTGGTTACCAATGTACCGGAATACGGCACTAATACCGTCGCCGAACACACATTTGCATTGATTTTGAGTCTCACCCGAAAGATTTACCAGTCAATTAACCAATCAAAAAATCTCAACTTCGACCAGACAACTATCCGCGGTATTGATCTTTATGGTAAAACTTTGGGCATTGTCGGCTTGGGTAAAATTGGCCAGCAGGTGCTGCGCATTGCCAAGGGCTTCCAGATGAATGTCTTAGTCTACAACCGCACAAAAGACAGTAAGCTGGCTCAAAAACTGGACTTTCAATATGTTGAGCTTGAAGTGTTACTTGCTAGATCCGACATCGTCTCTTTACACCTGGCCCTAAATGAACACACCAAACATATTGTCAACAAAAAACGCATTGGGCAGTTTAAGAAAGGCGCCTACCTCGTCAATACCGCCCGTGGTGGATTGATCGAGACTGAGGCGATCATTGATGGCTTGGAACAACAAATACTTGAGGGGGTTGGTTTGGATGTCTTGGAAGAGGAAAAAGAGCTCAATGAAGAAATTGCCATTCTCTCGTCTGAATATAAGCGGGCGGTAGATTTAAAAACGCTGGTTTATAACCACATTCTCATCAATCACCCGAAAGTTCTCATTACCCCCCACAACGCCTTCAACAGCGTCGAGGCTCTGCACCGGATCGCCAACACCTCAATTAAAAACATGCAAAATTTTATTGTTAAACGTCTTAAGGATATCACTGTAGTTTGAAGCGTTGGTGATTTTTACCGATAAGTTACAGGTTTGGCTTTTTGAGGAAGAATCAGACTCATGCGCCGATCGTTTTGATTTACTCTTTCCAAGAAAACCTTAACTTTTTGGCCAATCTCAAGCTTCTCTTCACCAGTTAATTTACTGACATGAATAAGCCCCTCCACCCCTGGCTCCAACCTGACAAAAAAGCCATAACGTTCTTTTCTGACAATCTCGCCATCAATTTCTTTGTCCTTGGGATACTTTTTTTCAACTTCCTGCCATGGGTCGTGTAGAAGTCTTTTGATTGAAAGATTCAGTTTTAAATCGGCCTCGTTTTTCTCAACCACCAATACTTTGATCGCCTCATTGGGACGAACAAATGTCGAAGCGTCAGTTACCTTTTCCCAAGAAATCTCCGAGATGTGGACTAAACCCTCAACATCGTCAACCTCGCAAAATATTCCAAACTCCGACACTCCCAGCACCTTGGCTTTATACTCTTTGTTAACCTTTATTTTATTGAAACGTTCTTTTAGTTCTTTTTGAGAGATATTTAAGACCGCAGCTTTTTGAGACACTACTAAGCGATTTTTGGCCTCATCCACCTCCAACACCTTAACTTTAATTTTTTGATTATAAAGCTTGGTTGGGCTGTCAATGTGTTCAGCCGCTAGTTGGATCTTGGGGATAACACCGCGAATGCCCATAAAATCGATAAACACTCCGCCTTTGCCATATTCTCCGCAGACCACCTCGATCTGTTCCTCCTTTTCTTTTTTATCAATCAAAATATTCCATTTTCCGCGGTCAAAAAATTTCTGCATGGATACTACTGGAAAACCTTCTTTTGACTCCTCAGCAACTATACGTACCGGCACAACCTCTCCCAATGTAAGATAAGGCAGATAGGTGGAGATCTCTTTTACTTCCCGCTCTCCAAGTACCGCATGCGCTTTGGCGCCGATGTCAAAAAGGATACCTTTTTTAGAAAGAGTCAGTATTTTTGCCTCCACTTCCTGTCCTTTTTTTACGGTGGCAAGCTTTTTTGATTTAAGTAGCGCCTCCATTGGGTGCGTAGATTGTGAATTGATTGCTTTTTTTGTAGTTTTTTTACTCGCCATCCTTATAAGTTACCTCCTTTATTAGTCAAGACCTGCAAGATTCTACTATATCAAACTTTTGTCAAAACGCAACAAAGAAATATTGTTTACTCTGTCAAACCAACCTTTTGGCCCACTTCTTTGTTGATTTCCAAAACCTGAGTGATCGACTCCAAAGAACCCTGGGGCAGTTCCTTCATCATGCCCTCAATCATCTCTCGGTGTTTGATATTGCTATTTTGAATCTTGCGTATAAAATCGTCCGTGGCCAATGAGCCCTGTTTTTTTGATGATGTAATTATCGGCGTAATATTTTGAGCGTATTTTTCTGCTTTTTCCGCAGTGGAAACAGCTAGCTGATGCTTGCCTTTTCTGGTCAACTGATCGGCCATAGATATATATTTATCCGACAAAAGTAGGTAAAAATCGGCTTTTTTCAACAAATCCCTTGTCAAAAATTCCTGAACATTGTCGCGGATTGTCTTAATAAAAAACAAAGGATGATCTGGCAACATGCCCGGATAAGGCAATGTATAAATCACCTTCTGGTTCCCTAGGGATATGGTAGAAGCTGAGTTTACCTTCAAAAAATTACCCAAAAATATAAAGACAAAAAAAAGAAGCACAACTAAAATTGGCTTTTTCATTTTGTAATTATATCCTCTTTAAGGCAAAAAAACAACCCCGCCCTTGGCGGGGTTGAAAAAGTTGAGTTATTTAACCATTCTTTTAAGGCTTTTACCTGCGGTAAAGCCTGGTGTTTTGGTGGCGGCGATTTTGATCTCGGCCCCAGTTTGTGGATTGCGACCTTTTCTGGCTGCTCTTTTTCTAACCAAAAAAGTACCAAATCCGGTAACTACTACTTTTTCCCCTCTTTTCATCGCATCAGAAACCGTATTAAACACTGTATTTACAGCGTCTTTGGCGGCTTTTGAGGTAAGTCCGGCTTTTTTTGCTACTTGAGCTACTAAATCTGCTTTTGTCATGTTGTTTTTTTCACCTCCTATCTGTTTAGACTGTTGGATTAATAATACACCCACAGAATAGTAACTTCTTGGCTTCTTGTCAATCTATATTTAAAATATCGTTTTGCTACAATCTATATCAAATAAAGGCTCTGCAACGATTTAAAGAAGAATTATTTATCAAATGTTCTATGCAATAGCAGATGTTTAAATATCAACCTTAAAAGATTGTAATAATCTTTTAAGATCACTGGGGCTATCCGTTAAAATATTAAATCAGATTGTTTTAACCATTTTAGTAAGCTTGTTATATTTTTGTTGATGTTTCTGCTCTAAATTCTCGAATAATAGTAATTTTTATCTGCCCGGGGAAAACCTCAAATTTGGTTTCTAGTTCCTTTTTTATCTTTTCAGCCAGGATAACTGCCTCATCGTCGGAAATTTCGCTAGGAATCACTGCTACTCGAAGCTCCCTGCCAGCTTGTAAAGCATACGCCTCCTTCACCCCTTTTTTTAACTTAGCGGCGTCTTCAATGGTTTTTATCCGTTTAATATATTCCTGTAAATCTTCATGTCTGGCGCCTGGTCTACCGCCGGATACTGCGTCTGCGATATAAACAATTACTGCTTCTATTGAGGGAAAGGGAACGTCTTCGTGGTGGGAGGCGACACAGTCAACCACCTTTTGTGGAAAACGGAGTTTTTGAAGCAGCTCCACTCCAAGCTCAACGTGCGAACCTTCCTTGTCAGTAACCACTTTACCAATATCGTGAAGCAAACACCCAAGTTTGACTGTGTTCACGTCAGCTTTTAACTCATGGGCCAGCGCCACACCAATCCGAGTTTCCTCGAGGGTGTGCAAGATCATATTTTGACCATAAGAATAACGATATTTAAACCTCCCCAACATCTGGGTAATTTGGGTGGGTAAGTTAAACAAACCCACTCGATGGGTCAGATCCTCGCCTGCGCGATAGATCATCTGGTTTATCTCCTCTTTTACCTTAGACACTATCTCCTCGATTCTTTGCGGTTGAATCCGGCCGTCTTTAATTAGTCGCTCCAAAGAAATACGGGCTATCTCTCGCCTCACCGCGTCAAAGGAAGATAAACGAATAATCCCCTCCTCCTCAAGATCAACATCAACGCCTGTCGCCAGCTCAAAGGCGCGCACATTACGGCCGTCTTTACCGATAATCCTTCCTTTATATTCCTCATTTGGTAAATGAATAACTGACAGTGTATACTCTGCCACATAATCAGTCGCCCCATATCTCATCGCATCAACCAAGATTGCCTTGGCTTTATCCTCAGATTTTCTTTTAGTTTCCTCTTCGGCTTCTTTGATCTTTTTTGCTATGTCTGCTTTCAGTTTTTCTTCCCAACCTTGTAAAAGGAGATTTCTGGCCTGGTCTTTAGTCAGTTGAGCTACTTTCTCCAGCTTAACCAAAATTGCCTCTCTTTTTTCCTCATAATCCCCTTTCACTGTTTGTATCTGGAGCCTTTCTTGCTCAATTAATTTCTTTTCTTGCAGAATCTGCGCTGTCTGATTTTCCAACTGTTGCTCCTTACGGGCTAATCTTTTTTCTATCTCCATGCTCTCGTTAATGGTCTTTCTTGCATCCTGCTCAGCCTCTTGTTTTATCTTTAGCGCTTCTTCGTTGGCTTTAAATAGTATTTCTTTTTTTTGTTGCTCTAATTTGGCTTTTTCTTCCGCTTCTTTTTGCCCAAAAAGCAACTTTTTAATGAATGTCGGTAACATAGACAATATTGAAAAAAGAAGAAGGAAAAATTTAAAGTAAGCCCTCTATTATTAATCGTCCCGTCTTTTGTTGGTGGGATTTATCGCGTAATCTAACCAGCATTTAGGATTTTTTAAATGTCTCAAAATCGATAATACAACCATTAATTTGGGATTAACTAATATAAAAGCCTTCTTTATTCTTCTTCTATAAATGCTAATGATCTCTATTTTACTCTCTCTCTTCCATTTCCGCAATCGTTTTTTTGGCAATAACAAACGGGAACCCACGTCTCAGTAAAAAATTAGCCGCCTTTTCAAAGCGCCGCCTTTGATCTAACAGTTGATATGTCCGCCATTTTTTTTTCAAGGCCAGTCGCGCCTGACTCTCTTGGTCAACAGGATGAGTTTCAAAATAATCATTAATTAGTTCTTTGGAAAGACCAAATCTTAGAAGCTCGTAATAGATGGCTCGTTCGCTCTTATGTTTGTGCTTGGCCATTTGTTCAACGAGCCAAGCAATAAATGCCCTATCGTCAATCAACCCCTCTTCTTCCAGCTGAGCAATGGTTGCTTCTATTACTTCGTTGTCTAATAACTGTGTTTTTTTTGCCTTATTGGTAAAATAGGTCAGCATCTCTTTTTTTGTCCGGGGGCGAAACTTTAAAAAGAAATAGGCATAATTTAAGGCTCTTTGAATTTTTTCCTCAAACTCCCATATAAAGTTATTTTTACCCATTTTTCTTTTCTTCTTTCTTCTTGTTGTTTTTGACAGCTTTTTTTAGCTCTTCGGTTAACTTTTCATCACTTTTTAGGGTAACTTTAACCTGCTCTTTACCTTGTCCAATCATCTTGTCGCCATATTTAATAAAAGCGCCGCTCTTTGTCAAAATCCCCTTCATAATTGCCGCATCAATTAAGGCGTCTAGATGATCTATTCCTTCACTAGTGATGGTGAACGCTGCTTCTTTAAAGGGCGGGGCGATTTTATTTTTAACCACCTTAACTCTTACTCGCGCGCCGTACACCTCATTATTTTTCTTTAACGTCTCAATCTTGCGCACATCCATTCGGATCGAGGAGTAGAATTTTAGCGCCAGTCCCCCGGGGGTGGTCTCTGGGTTTCCAAACATAATGCCGATCTTGAGACGAAGCTGATTGGTGAAGACAATGGTGGTCTTGGACTTGGAAACCACACCGGTCAGCTTTCTTAAGGCTTGAGACATCAGTCGAGCCTGTAGCCCCATTTGCGCATCTCCCATCTCGCCCTCAATCTCGGCCCTTGGCACAAGAGCGGCTACTGAATCAACAATTAATAAATCAATACCGCCCGAACGGACAAGAGTCTCGACTATTTCTAAGGCTTGCTCGCCTGTATCAGGTTGAGAGATGAGCAGGTCTTCTAGTTTAACGCCGAGAATCTTGGCCCAAGTAGGATCAAGGGCGTGCTCAGCATCGATAAAAGCCGCTGTTCCACCTGCTTTTTGCGCCTCGGCAATGAGTGACAGACTGACGGTGGTCTTGCCAGACGCTTCCGGACCGTAAAGCTCAATGATTCGTCCCCGTGGAATACCGCCAACCCCCAAAGCAACATCAAGCGTCATAATGCCAGTAGAGATTGCGTCCACCGGCACAATTGGATTTTCCCCTAACTTCATAATTGCGCCTCGGCCAAATTGTTTTTGAATCTGTTCAATTGCCAAAGACACAGCTTGATGCTTGGGATTTGTTGATGTTGACATAGGAATAAAAAAATAATTGGTAACCTTATTAATTCAGGGACATTATCACAGAAGAAAAATCAAAAAACAAGGGAGGGAAAAATGTTTATTTTTTCCTTTTAATAAATATCCCACCAAAAAGAGTCGCGGCCGCTAGCGGGATTAAAAATGTAGAGGCTCCGGTGCTTGGAATCTCTTTTAATGGTGTGCCGTCGGTTGAATAACGACGATAGTCGTTGTTATATCTTTCTGTCGCTCTGATTGTTGGGGGCGTGGTGGTAGGGGAAATTATCGTTGAGCCGCCTTGAACAACCTTAGTAGTTGGGGTGGGTGAGGGTTTACTTTGCAACCAAGAAAAAAAACTCCAACCGTTATTTGGGGTTGGGCTGGCGATAGTCATTGTTTGAGCTGGAGATGGAGTAATTTGGACAGTAGTAAATAAAGCGCTCCCACTTCTCGCGCGAAGCCTGTTACCTATCCAAACCAGAATAAGAATCACCACTACCACACCTAATACAAGAGAGACTATTTTGTTAAATTCCATGTGGGCATTATAATCCTATAGGATATATATTTCAAGCCCAAAAACCCAACAAACAAACTAAGGATGGGTCGATAATTATTATTAGCCTTGCGAGAGTGTAAAAACAAAAACTTTTTCCGCGCCGGATTTTTTTATTTCTTTTGCTGCCTCTATTGCTGTGCTTCCTGTTGTAACAACGTCATCAACTAATATAATGGTTTTATCCCTATAATAATTTTTATTTATTGGTTTGAAAGCGCCCCTGATGTTGCGGCGCCGTTCTTTTATATTCCTTATTTGCGCCTGAGGAATGGTTTCTTTAATGCGTTTTAAGTTGTGAACGATCGGATAGCAGGTAAACCTCTGGAAAAAACAAGTGATGATTTCAGATTGATTAAAGCCTCTTATTTTTTCCTTGTTGGTGTAAAGCGGAATGGGTTGAAAAAAACAAAAAGGATGAAGTCTTCTAAATTCAATAAACTTAGATAAATATAAAGGGTTTACGTTGCAAAAAAACTCTTCAAAAGCGTCGGTAATCAATTTGTACTTTAGTCCTTTGATAATTCTACGGATAATTAAAGAGTAATAAAACACACTTAAAATCCCGTCAATCTCATGCGGCGCACATTGGGTATGTGTGTAGCCCAAAAAACTAGGGCGATTACAATAAAAACACCTGTCTTTGTCGATTGAAATTATTTGCTTTTGACATTTTAAACAAAGGTAATTTCCAACCCTACCGCACGATAAACAAGTTTTGGGAAATAAAAAATCTAAAAGCATTTTTTTGATTCTAGCAGGTTGCGATTTGCATTTCTAGTACAAGGGTATTAAAACTCTGTTATATTATGACGTCTTGATTTTTTATGTGAATATGTTTATTATTTGTGGATAAGTTATCCACATTTTATACATATCGATGTTAACCTCTTTATGGAGCGATTTTTTAACCAACCTTCAGGACAAGAATCAAAAAAATCCGATACTTCACTCGTTGCTTAAACAGGTACGGTTAAAAGAGCTAACCGAAAAAAAAATACTTATTGTTTGTGAAAATATTGGTTCTCGTCTATATCTTGAAAGACGTAAGGGCGTGGTAGAAGAGCTCATCGGCGCCCATTTTAAAAAGGGCTTGGGAGTTGAGTTTGTTCTTGAGGAAAAAAAAATTAAAAAAGAGACGCCGCTTTTCCAGTTTCAACCGTCAACTGAAGATGGATTTACCAGGGCGGGACTGAATATAAAATACAAGTTTGATAATTTCGCCGTTTCAACAAGTAACCAGGTGGCTTTTGCCGCCTCCAAAGCTGTCGCCAGCTCTCCTGGAAAATCATATAATCCATTATTCTTTCATGGCGGCGTGGGTGTAGGAAAGACGCACCTTGCCCAAGCTATTGCCCGGCAGATTTTGGACAACAACCATAAAGCAAAAATTCTTTTCTGTCCAAGCGATCAGTTCACTAACGAGCTAATTGAGGCTATTCAAGAAAAAGGCACTGCCAAATTCCGCCGTAAATTCCGCCCCCTAAACCTGCTCGTTCTGGACGACGTTCAATTTATCGGCGGTAAGCAAACGGTTCAAGAAGAATTTTTTCATACGTTCAACACTATTGTTTCTGCTGGTGGACAGATTATTCTGACATCAGATCGTCCTCTGTCGCACATCAAGGGTTTGGAAGATCGGCTCCGATCACGCTTCTCGGGCGGACTTATTGTTGACATTCAGGCCCCGGATTTTGAATTAAGGACAGCTATTCTTCTTATCAAAGCGCGGGAAAAGGGCGTTATGATAGATATGGAAGCGGCTAAGATCATCTCTGAATCGGTATCAGACACTCGGGCGCTTGAGGGGGCGCTTCTTTCGTTGTGTGCTCGGGTTGTTGGCAAGAGTGAAAAAATTGACCTTGAGGCCGTAGAGGACTTCTTCGCCGAGAGGAGAAAACAGCCATCTCAAAAAAAAATCTCTCCAAACGACGTTATTAAAACCACCTGTTCTTATTATAACATTAGACAATCCCATATAAAAAGCGCTTCTAGGTCAAGCGCGATTGCTCTTACCAGACAGATTATTATGTTCTTACTTCGAACAGAGCTCCAGCTTAAGCTTGAGGAGATTGCCTATATCTTAAAACGAAAGGACCACACAACCGTCATGCATGGCGCAGACAAGATAAAGAGACTGATCATGAAAGACGCATCTTTTAGGGAAGGGGTCGACACGATAGTCCGGACATTACGCTCATCGACATAGTATCCACCGACTGTCAACATTGGTTTTTTCTGGTTCTCTTTGTCTTGAAAATCTAGCCTTTATCTTATACACTTATGCACGGTCTCTACTACTACTAAATTAAATAACCAAACTATGATTATAGAGATAGATAAAGATCAGTTTCTTGAGAGGCTTATTTTAGCTTCTCATTTTACTTCAGATAAGCTAACGACCTCAATTGCTCTTCAAGGAGTGAGCGTGGGTATAAAAGAAGACAGCATCTCGCTCTACACAACCAACCTTAACGTCTACTATCAAACCAGACTAGCGATATCCGGTAAAGGAGAAGCGGAGTTTGTAATCGAACCTAAAAGGTTGATAGAGTTTATGCAGTTCTTGCAACCAGGAAAGATCACTCTAGACATAAAAGACAAGCAAACAACAATCCTTCAGGGTAAAACTAAAGGCAATTTCCCGACAATGGTAGTTGAAGACTTCCCCCCACCACCAAAGATGCCAGGCAAAGAGCAGAAGATCGCAACTTCTTTTTTAACCCAGAACCTACCCTTGATACTTTTTACTGCCTCAAACGACGACGCTCGCCCTGTTTTGACAGGAATTAGTTTCTCAACCGACGAGGACAACCTGGTAATGGTGGCTACCGACGGGTTTCGTTTATCCCTTGTGAAGGAGAGAAGTAAGGGGATAATTCCTTCGATGATCGTGCCTGCAGAATTCCTGCAAGAGGTATTAAGAAATATTAATAAAGAGAAGGAGGTGGGATTCTCCTATTCTCAGGAGGAAAAGACTATTTGTTTCTATGTCAGGGAGCATTCTTTTTATTCGCGCCTTATAGAAGGCGAGTTCCCCCCTTACGAGAGAGTTCTTCCGGCCGAAATAAAGACCACGGCTATCCTAGAAAAAGACGACCTAATGCGAAATATTAAACTAATCTCTGTTTTTGCCCGTGATTTCTCAAACGTAGTCGTCTGTGATTTTAGAAAGAACGAACTTGCAATGCGGCCTAAAAAAGAAGGCAACGAGGAAAATACAACCGTACAAGAAGCGCAAATTAAGGGGGAGGAGATGCGGGTCGCCTTTAATTTTCGATATCTTCTGGACTTTCTAAATCACACAGACAGCAAGAGTATTACAATTGAGATGCTTCGTCCCGACGCGCCGGTCGTCTTCAGAAACGAGAAAAACAATGATTTTCTTCACATCATCATGCCAGTAAGGATTCAAGAGTAAAAGAAGTGGTGTATAATATATAAGACAAAAATTAATTATCTCTATGGACTTGTCCAAAAAAATCTCCATTAATATAAATCCTTACTCTATTTTACTTTTCACCCTCTTTCCTTTAGGTATCTATTTTCTCTGGATCATCCGCGACCTAATTTTTTCCCTACTTATTGGATTTATTCTGATGAGCGCTCTTAGACCAGCTGTTTCTTTTCTAGTTGGAAAAAAAATACCACGAAACATTGCTGTTATTGCGGTTTATCTGGGTTTTATTTTAATATTTGTTTATATCATCTCTCTAATTATTCCCCCCATCATCATTGAGACCGCCAATTTTCTTAAAAATTTGCCCGTTATTATCAAAGAGCTTAATCCTAACATTTCTCGGTTTCTCAACTTCGACAATGTTTCCCGTTATGTTCCCAACGTCACCAATCAGTTGTTTGATATTATCTCAAGTCTTTTCTCCAACACCTTATTTGTGATCTCTACTCTATTTTTCGGTTTTTATTTTCTTTCACAAGAGGGCATCATTGCCCGCTACCTATCAAAATACGTGAGCAAAGAGAGGGCGGTAAAGATTAGCAATTTGATATCCGGGGCGGAAAAAAGGATGTCGTCTTGGTTTTGGGGAGAAATCGTTTTAATGACTGTGGTTGGCGCGCTGACCTATATTGGGCTAAATGTTATTGGAATAAAATACGCCCTTCCACTTGCGGTTCTAGCTGGGTTTTTAGAGGTAGTGCCGACCATTGGTCCGATCATATCAGCCGTTCCCGCCATATTAATCGGATTAACCCATTCTTATTTCTCCGCTTTTTCTGCTGGAGCCTTGTTTTTTATTGTTCAACAACTTGAAAACAACCTAATCGTACCCTTTGTTATGAAGCGCGCCGTTGGGATCAATCCCCTAGTTGCCCTGATGGTATTAATCATCGGCGGTCGAACCGGTGGAGTTTTGGGAGTTCTTCTGGCTATTCCTCTATTTCTTTTTTTTGAGGCGTTTATCATAGAGTTTTTTAACAAAGAAACCTCAAAATGATCCTCATTTTGCGGAAAAATCGCGCTAATTTGCTCACCAGTTTATACCCGCCCAAAGCGGGTTTTTTGTTTTTTTATGGAGGAGCCGGAAATGGATAAACCATTGCAAGAAAAGTGCGGAATCGTTGGTGTTTTTAGCACTAAGTATAGCCACCAAACCCGACTAGCCCTTTTAGCAGCGGGTGGTGTGCAACATCGCGGAGCGCAAGGGGCGGGTTTAGTGACCCGAACCGAAAAAAAATTGGTAAAACACACCGGAGACGGCCTTTTAAAAGAAATATTTACACCTAAAATCGTTGACCAATTTAATAAACCCGCCCTTTGGACCATTGTTCACTGCCGCTATGGAACGCATGGCGGTTATCATAAAAACAATCTTCAACCCTGTTTGGTCCAGTCACCAAACGGCGACAAAGTAGCCGTGGCCCATAATGGCGAATTTGTAGCAATTGACGATCTAAAAAAAAAGATTGGCGGCCGTTTGCCACCCGGGGCAAGCGACACCTACCTTTTTTCACAATTTTTATCGCGCCTTAAAGGTAAGAATTGGGACGAAAAAATTACCACCGCTCTCTCTCAGGTTAAAGGGGCATATAGTTTAATTGTTGGAATAGACGACACTCTTTATCTTGCTCGAGACAATCTTGGCATCAGGCCGTTAATTATTGGCCGCGTTAAGGATAAATGGGTAGCAACTTCAGAAACGCACGCTTTAGACAAGATAGGCGCTAAAGTTATCAGGCAGTTAAAGCGCGGCGAACTAGTCAAGATAAGCAAAAGCGGTCTAAAAGTTATAAAACAAGGTGCGGGTGGAATGGGGAATTTTTGTGATTTTGAGTGGGCATATTTCAGTCGGCCAGATTCGCTTATTCCCACCTATGAAACCACCGGTGTGGAGCGTCAACCTCAAAATTGGTTGTCTGTTGCCCGTTTTCGCGAGCGCTGTGGAGCAATATTGGCCCGCGAAAAACCCATCAAAAAAGCTAGCTTTGTGGTTGGTGCACCGGATTCCGGCATTGCTCTGGCCATGGGTTATGCCAATGAGGCCGATCTGCCTTACCGACAGGTGATAATCCGTGACCATTTTGATCCAAACGGCAACCAACGGCTTTTTATGCGAGACGATCAGATAAAAAGAATTAAACGAAAAATACTAGGAAAATTATCTCTGGTACCAGATCGGGAGATTTGGAAAGATGCGGTAGTGGTGATTGGTGATGACTCGATTGTTCGTGGTAACGTGACAAGCAAGATTACAAAAGCGATTTTTTCTCTTGGTGCCAAAGAAGTTCACTGGATTATCGGCTTTCCTCCGGTTGCGCACCGTTGTTTTTTGGGAGTAAGTATCAGAACCGGCGAAGAACTTTTGGCCAACAAACTGGCCGGGAACATCAAAAGAATCACTAGAAAAATTGGCGCCACCAGCGTAAACTACATCAGTCATCGTGGGTTTATTCAAGCGCGATTTATGTACACAAAAGTAAAGACGCCCAAAAACCCACAAGAGATATTCTTAAATAACGGCGGTTGTGGCGGCTGTATCACCGGAATTTATCCAGTAAGCCGCGAGGGTAAATATTTCTATGATAAATAAAGCGGGTCATAAAAAAATTACCTTTCTCATATCAAACGCCGGAACCGGCAGCAACCTACAGGCAGTGATTGATGCAATTGAGGCGGGGAAAATTAAAGCGGAAATTACAGCAGTGGTCAGCGACACCAAAGACGCCTACGGCTTGGTAAGAGCTAAGAAGCACCATCTAACCACCCATATCTATAAACCGGAAGAAAATTTGCAAGCTCTATTACAACATCAATACCGCGTTGATTATGTAGCGCTTGGGGGCTGGAAGAAAATAATTTCTGATGATTTTATCGACGCTTTCCCCAATAAAATTTTAAACATCCATCCCGGCTTGATTCCTGACAAATTAGACGGCGTGGTAAAAAATCCAGACGATACCAAAGCCTTATGGAATCGGGGCAAGTTTACCGAAAAAGCCATTCAAAATTTTTTGGATCAGAAAGCCACTTACGCCGGCTCAACGGTGCATTTTTTATCTAAAGAGTTTGATTTTGGTCCGGTCTTGGAGCGCTGTTTTGTTAAAATTCTACCCCAAGATACAGTTGAGTCTTTGTATACCCGTTTAAAAAAAGGAGAACATCAAATCTATATTGAGGCATTGAAAAGAATATGCAATTAAAAATTGGCAGAGATATGATAAAAAAGGAACCAATTTTAATCGTCGGTTCTGGAGGTCGGGAGCACGCTTTGGGTTGGAAATTAAAACAATCCCCCAAAGTTGGCACAATCTATTTTGCTCCAGGTAACGGCGGTACCGCTAATATTGGCACTAACCTACCAATAAAAGCCAACGACGTTTTGGCTTTGACAAAATTTGCCATTAAACAAAAAATTAGGCTGACGATAGTTGGTCCGGAGGCGCCATTGGTTGCCGGAATCGTTGACTATTTTCGCCAAAAAAATCTGGCGATTTTTGGCCCTACCAAAAAAGCCGCCAAACTGGAAAGCAGCAAATCTTGGGCGCTTCAATTTATGAAAAGGCACCACCTCCCCCATCCGGAGTTTAAGGTGTTTGGTGATACTAAATTAGCCAAGAAATTTATCCAAGACTCTCAATGGTCGGAGTTTGTGATTAAAGCCGACGGGCTGGCTTTGGGCAAGGGGGTGTTGATTGCCAACTCTAAGAAGGAAGCACTGCAGGCAATTGAAGAAATGACGGGGTTTGGCGAGGCGGGAAAAACTTTTATTATTCAAGAAAAACTGCAGGGCTATGAGGTGTCGGTAGTTGCTTTTACCGATGGAAAAATCATTGTGCCGCTGTTGCCGGCACAAGATCATAAGCGGATTTTTGACGGTGATCGCGGCCCCAACACAGGCGGCATGGGAGCATATGCGCCGGTACCCACCGTTGATAAGAAGCTAACGACGTTAATCCAGAAAAATATTTTACAACCGTTTTTGCAAGGAATCATCAAGGATAAACTCGATTATCGTGGAGTGATTTACCCGGGTTTGATGATCACTAAAGATGGCCCCAAAGTATTAGAGTTTAATGTGCGCTTTGGTGATCCGGAAACCCAACCACAGATGATGCTACTTCAGTCTGATTTGTTTGAGATCGTCAACGCCTGTATTCGCGGTAAACTTCGAAACAACCATGTACAGTTTAAAAAAGGAGCGGCAGCCTGTGTGGTTTTAGCCGCTGAAGGTTATCCTGGAAGCTACAAAAAGGGTGAAATTATCCACGGTTTAGATACAAAACAAAATAAAAATATTCAAATATTTCATGCCTGCACCACCGTAGACAAAGGAAGAATCACTTCTTCAGGTGGCCGGGTGTTGGGTGTGACCGGCTACGGCACCAACATAAAACAAGCTTTAAAAACCACTTATGCAGCAATCGGTAAACAAGGAGTCTATTTTTCCCAGATGCAGTACCGCCGCGACATTGGTCAAAAAGCGCTAATATGACCAAAGCAATCATTTTTGACAAAGACGGGGTGATTGTGGATAGCGAGCCCTTGCAGTGGCAGTCGTTTAGCGAAATAGTGGCCAAGTACGGCGGTCAAAAATATCAGTACGTACACCTCATGACTGGTCAAAACACCAGGATTTTTCCCAAGCAGATAAAGTAGTTAATTCGCTGGAAAAGATAACCGGAGAGCTTATGGGAAGGTTTGAAATTAATAATCTTTAAGCATAAGGACAGTGCCATCAGTTACTTTCCCATGTCCCTGAGCGTCGCCGCTAATTAATTGGCAGTTCTCGTTTAGCGCTTGAGCGATATATAAAGAATCGTAAGCGGTTAACTTATATTGATGACTAATAGCTGGTATTTGAGAAATCAATTCGCTGGTTGGCTCTTTCATGATCAAAGGAAGAGAAAAAAAAGAAGTGGTTAAATCTTGGATAACGGAGGCTTTTAATTGTTTACCTTTAATAAAAACATTTACCAGTTCAACTATCAGTAAACTGGGGATAACAATATTAATTTTATTCTCTTTCAGGTCGTTCAGTATGGATAACGCTTGGTTTACATGTTTCTCAGCTTTTCGGTTATACCATTTGATAACAACACTAGTATCCAACACATAGACTTTCATAAGTGGGCAGCGCGGTCTTTTCTTAAGACGTTGGTTAAACTGATTTTTTGTTTGCCGGAACGGCTGATATTTTCCATCGTTTTATTAATACTTTGCCATTGAGCTGGTGTTAATTTTTTAACCGGATTTTGAGGATGAGAGACAGGTAAACGTTCAACTTTAAATCCGGAAAAGGTAGTCTCGATTTTAACCAAGACTTCATCACCCTGCCATTTTAAAGCCTGGCGGATTTCCTGAGGTATGGTCAACTGGCCTCTGCCTCTGATTTTACTAATTGTTTGAATGTAATTCATACTAGTAAGAATATCATATCATTCTGATTTTGTCAACTTCTATATATCGCATATTAAACCCATTTAAAAACTATTGATTTTAATGAGTCGGCTTGATAAAGTTAGCGGTATTGTCAATCTGAAACAATATGGCAATCAGAATTGAAATTGCTTCCAAACAGTCTGACTCACGCGCAACGGTTCGTAAAAAAAAACTACAAGCGTTGGGGTTTGACAGCAAAATCCAAGAAGTAACTTTAGTTGACGTCTACACCATAGATAAAAAGCTTTCAAAAAAAGAACTCTCGCAGGTAGCAGAAATACTCACCAATCCCGTCACTCAACACTATTCTTTTATTCATTTTCTTTCTCCGAGAAAGTTCACCTATGCCATCGAGATCGGTTATTTGCCGGGAGTCACCGATAATGTCGCCACAACGGCTAAAGAGATGATTGAAGATCTGTTAAAAAGAAAGTTTATTGGTCATGAACAGGTTTATACTTCACAGATTACTTTTATTGATGGCAAAATCAGAGGAGAAGAAGTTAAAAAAATTACAGACACTCTGTACAATCCACTCATCCAACGGGCAAAAATTCTCAGCAGCTCACAGTTTCAAAAAAATAAAGGTATGGGGGTGGAGGTGCCGCGGGTCAAGATCGATCTTTCCAAAAAAGTTGACGAAGTTAATCTCGAAGTTTCTGATGAAGAACTGGCGGTAATTGGCAAGGCTGGAATAAAAAGCAGCGATGGGACAAGGCGCGGACCCCTAGCTTTAGACTTAACCTTTATGAAGGCTATTCGTGATTATTTCAAGAAAAAGAAGCGCCACCCGACAGATATGGAGTTGGAATCGATAGCCCAGACCTGGTCGGAACATTGCAAACACACGATTTTTGCTGACCCGATTGATGAGATAAAACAAGGTTTATTTAAAATCTATATTCAAGCGGCGACGGAAAAGATTAGAAAGAAAAAGGGAAAAAAGGATATCTGCGTTTCCGTGTTTCAAGATAACTCCGGAGCAATTGTTTTTGATGAACAATATTTAGTCACTGATAAAGTTGAGACTCACAACAGTCCCTCAGCTTTAGATCCTTTCGGTGGTTCGATTACCGGTATTGTCGGGGTCAACCGCGACGCCATTGGTTTTGGCCTCGGCGCCAAGCCGATAGTCAACCGTTATGGTTTCTGTTTTGCCGATCCACTCGATACAAAGCCATTATATAAGGGTGCCAATTTAACCCAAAAAATGCTTTCTCCCCGAAGAATTATGAATGGGGTAATTGACGGGGTCAACTCCGGCGGTAACTGTTCGGGTATTCCCACGCCACAGGGATTTGTGGTGTTTAATGACGGCTATAAAGGCAAACCATTGGTGTTTGTGGGGACATTAGGTCTTATCCCCAAGAAAATCAGCGGCCATAAAACTTATGAAAAAAAAGCCCGACCTGGAGATTATGTGGTGATGATCGGTGGACGGGTTGGACAAGATGGTATTCACGGCGCCACTTTCTCCTCGGAATCGATGGACTCGGGTAGTCCAGCCACCGCTGTCCAGATCGGCGATCCCATCACTCAAAAAAAACTCTCCGACGCCTTAGTTAAGGAAGCGCGTGATTTAGATCTGTATAACAGCGTTACCGACAATGGTGCCGGTGGCCTTTCCTGTTCGGTGGCCGAGATGGCCAAAGAAAGCGGCGGTTGTTTTGTGAAGTTAGACGATGTTCCGCTTAAATATCCTGGTCTGTCCCCCTGGCAGATCTGGGTATCTGAATCACAGGAGCGGATGACCTTGGCCGTTCCAAAAAAGAAATGGAAAAAATTCGCTGAACTAATGGAACGTCGTGGAGTCGAAGCAACAATTATCGGCCAATTTAATGATTCCGGCGACTGCGTTGTCAAATACCAAGGGAAAAAGATTATGGATGTTGATATGAAATTTCTTCATGATGGTCTACCTAAACGGCCGATGATTACGACCTATGCCCCACCCCATTATCCGGAACCACAGTTTTCCCCACCAAAAAATTTAACCAAAATATTATTAGACATGTTATCCCGGCAAAATATTGCCAGCTTTGAGTTTATTTCGCAACAGTACGATCATGAAGTGCAAGGCGGGGCAGTGTTGAAACCATTACAGGGAAAAGGGAGAGTTAATGCCGACGCTTCAATCATGAGACCGGTGTTAAACTCCCAAAAAGGCGTGGTAATTTCCCAAGCGCTTCATCCGTGGTATTCGGCTATTGATACCTATCACATGGCTGCCTGCAGTATCGATGCGGCGATTCGCCAGTCAGTGGCTGCGGGAGCCGATATCGAGAAACTGGCTCTTTTGGACAATTTTTGCTGGTGTTCCTCAACAGAAGCCGAACGTCTTGGTCAGTTAAAACGGGCAGCAAAAGCCTGTTATGATTACGCTTTAGTCTATGAGACGCCATTTATATCGGGTAAAGACAGCATGTTTAACGATTTCAAAGGCTACGATCACACAGGTAAACCGGTAAAAATTTCGGTTCCGCCTACTCTACTCATTTCTACCATAGGAGTAATTGATGACAGTGCACAAGTTGTCTCCTTAGATCTCAAGTTTCCGGGTGATTTATTGTATGTTCTTGGTGAAACTAATGATGAACTCGGCGCCTCTGAGTACTACCAGCAGATGAGTGATGGCAAAAATCAGTACGTCGGTAATTCCGTTCCTCAAGTGAATGCCCAGAAAAACATAAAACGGTACAAAGCTTTTCATAAAGCGGTAGAAAAAGGACTAGTTGTTTCAGCAATCAGCGTCAACCGTGGTGGTCTGGCAGCGGCTTTGGCTAAGACGGCCATGGCTGGCCAATTAGGGATTGAGGTATCTTTAAAAAAAGCACTTGGTAAATTTAGCCGTGACGATTATGGTTTGTTTTCCGAGAGTCAGGGGAGGATGGTAGTCAGCATTAATCCGAAAAATAAATTTGTTTTTGAAAAAGTCATGCAGGGAACTATATTTACCCAAATTGGTAAAGTGAGAGCAGATGGGCAGTTTGTCATTAAAAGCAAGAATGGTCGCGTCATTGTCAAAACCAATGTGAAGAGGATGTTAAAAGAATATAAGAAAACTTTTAGAGATTATTAAACAATCATGGTTAAACCCAGAGTTCTAATAATGGCCGGTTACGGCTTAAACTGTGAAAGTGAAACGAAGTTTGCTTTTGAAACAGCCGGCGCCAAGGCGGATATTATTCATATTAACGATTTGATCGCTGGTTTGGCGAAATTAAAGAATTATCAAATCATGGCTTTCCCTGGTGGTTTTTCCTATGGTGATGATACCGGTTCCGGTAATGCCTATGCTAATCGTCTGAGAAATCATTTGTGGTTAAAACTGACTTCTTTTGTGAAAAACGACAAACTGGTAATTGGTATCTGCAACGGCTTTCAGATTTTAGTAAACTTGGGCTTACTGCCGGCTTTGAATAAACGATACGGGAAGCGGGAAGTGGCACTTGTTCACAATGATTCAGCCCGCTACACCGTCCGTTGGGTTGATCTGAAAGTAATCAATCAGTCCCCTTGGCTTATGAATATGACAACGCTTTCCTTACCGATTGCCCATGGCGAGGGCAGATTTTATGCCGATAATCAGGTCATGCAAAAACTGAATGAGAAAAAACTCATTGCCTTAAAATACGTAAAAGGAGAGATCTATAAAGCGCAACAACTACCATCTAATCCCAATGGCGCTTTACAAGATATTGCCGGAATTACCGATGAAAGCGGGAGAATCTTCGGGCTGATGCCACATCCGGAGCGGGCGATCTTTTTTACCCATCTGCCACATTGGACACTTCTAAAGGAGACTTATTTGCGAGAAGGAAAAAATTTACCCACCAATGGTCCGGGGTTGCAGATTTTCCAAAACGCGGTTAATTATTTTCAAAAATAAATTTACAATATTAATTATGTTTGCTAATTATCTTTCTCCATTTTCCTGGCGTTATGGGTCGCCGGAGATGCGCCAGCTTTTTAGTGAAGAAAATAAATTTAAATTGTGGCGAAAGATCTGGGTGGCGCTGGCTCAGGCGCAACAGCAGGCGGGATTAGTGTCGGCTAAAGAATTGGAGGATCTGGAAAAGAATCAGAATAATATTAACATTGAACGGATTTTGGAGATCGAAAAAGAGGTGAAGCATGATGTGGTGGCGGCGATCCGCGAGTTTGCAGAAAAAGCCGAGGTGGGCGGCGGGAAAATCCATCTAGGCGCCACCAGTTATGATATCGTTGATAACGCCGATGCGTTACTAATAAAAGATGGGTTATCGTTAGTTGAAAATCGGATAAAAACGATTTTGAGGCTACTGGCGGAAAAAACCAGACAATATGCCGATTTTCCCTGTATTGGCTATACCCATCTGCAGCCGGCTGAACCCACTACTGTCGGCTACCGTCTGGCTTTTTACGCCCAGGATTTGCTGATCGCTCTGGAGTCTTTACGGTTTGCCAGGATGATGTTAAAAGGCAAGGGTTTTAAAGGGGCGGCAGGAACAGCCGCCAGTTATCAGATGCTTCTTGCCGGTACCAAACTAACAGCCGATGAGTTAGAAAAACAAGTGATGAAAGATCTAGGGATTGAAGCGGTCTTAATCAGCAATCAGGTTTTTCCCAGGCAGTTTCATTTTATGGTGTTAAATGCCTTAGTTGGCGTCACGACGGCTTTGGCAAAATTTGCCGGTGACTTGCGGATTCTTCAGTCGCCGCTTTTCGGCGAGTGGTCGGAACCATTTGGCAAAAAACAGGTTGGTTCCTCAGCGATGCCTTTTAAGAAAAATCCCATTAACGCAGAAAATATCTGCTCACTCGCCCGCTATGTGGCGGCGTTACCAATTATCGCCTCAGGAAACGCCAGTCTGTCATATCTTGAGCGCACTCTTGATGATTCGGCCAATAAGCGGCTGTTTATTCCCGAGGCCTTTTTAGCCACTGATCAAATTTTAATTACCGCGGAAAAAATTATCAGCGGCCTGGTGATTAATGAAAAAAAAATCAGCTATAATCTCGCCCAATACGCCCCGTTTGCCGCTACAGAACTGATTTTAGTGGCAGCAGTGAAGAATGGTGCCGATCGCCAGAAAACCCACGAGGTGCTTCGGGAAATATCAATGCGGGCATGGGCTGTGATCCAGGAAGGAAAGTCCAATCCAATGGCAACATCGCTTACAGAAAATAGCCATCTTAAAAAATATCTGACTAAACAGAAAATCAGCACGCTACTTGATGTGCAAAAATACGTGGGTACGGCGCCTGAGAGGGCGTTAAAATTAGTTGAGATTATTAATAAGTTGTCTTAATGACTATGTCCAAACCACTAGTTGCCGTTATCATGGGTTCGGACTCCGATCTTCCGGTGATGAAAGAGGCGATTGATATATTAAATGAATTTAAAATTGCACATGAACTACGGATACTTTCTGCTCATCGCTCTCCAGAAGAAACCGCGGCGTTTGCCAAGAACGCCGACAAACGGGGAATACGAGTAATAATAGCCGCCGCCGGTGGAGCTGCCCATTTGGCCGGGGTGATTGCCTCCCATTTTCCTCTACCGGTGATTGGCGTTCCCATCAAATCCTCGGCCCTTAACGGCGTGGATTCCCTTTACTCAATTGTCCAGATGCCTCCCGGGGTACCGGTGGCTACAGTGGGTATAAACAGTGCCAAAAATGCCGCGTTATTGGCGATTCAGATTTTAGCCATAAATGACAAATTATTAACAAAAAAAATAGTTGATTATAAAAAAAATTTAGCAGAATCAGTTGCCAAAAAGAATGATCAACTAACCAAGGTTGGCGTTAAAAATTATCTGGCAGCAATGGGTAAATAATCTTATGATCCAATCCAAAACCATTCTCAACGTTCTTCCCCATGTGTTAAAAACCGTCGATATCCCGGGCTTGGGAAAAAAACGCCAGGGTAAGGTGCGCGATTTTTATGTTTTAAAAGTCAAACGGGTTATTATCACTACCGACCGGCAGTCGGCATTTGATGTGATTTTAGGTAACATTCCCTATAAAGGGGCGGTGTTAAATCTGCTAGCGGCTTTCTGGTTTAAAAAAACAGAAAAAATTGTTTCCAACCATATGCTATCGGTACCACATCCAAACGTACTTCTTGCTAAAAATTTAACCGGTATACCAATTGAGATGGTGGTGCGTGGTTATATGTCGGGGGTTACTAAGACCTCAATCTGGTATTCCTATCAACAAGGGGAACGAGTAATCTATGGTATAAAATTTCCTGATGGAATGAAAAAAAATGATAAACTACCGACGCCAGTTATCACCCCCACAACTCACGGCGGCGGAAAGGGCGGTCATGATGAAAGATTGACTCGAGAACAAATTATGGTTAAAAAATTAATTCCTAAAAAAATCTATCTGCAGATGGAAAAAGTGGCCTTGGAATTGTTTAAATTCGGGAGTAAATTGTGCGTAAAAAGGGGATTGATTCTGGTCGATACTAAATATGAATTTGGTCTTGATGAAAAAGGCAACCTGACTCTGATGGATGAGATTCATACCCCCGACTCTTCCCGTTTTTGGAAAGCTGATACTTATCAAGAACGAGTCAGCAAAGGCCAAGAACCGGAAAATTTTGACAAGGAATTTTTGCGCTTATGGTATGCCAAGCGCGGTTATCGCGGTGACGGTAAGCCGCCGCCGATGGCCAAACAACTGATTGTTGATCTAGCACAAAGATATATCGGCGTCTATGAAAAAATCACCGGAAAAAAATTTCAGGCTTATAAATATCCAATTGAGAAGAGGATTATTGAAAGCGTGAAACATGTAACCTGAAACACGTAATTTATAACATTATTATGAAACAGAAAATCAGCTATGCCCAGGTGGGAGATGATTACGACACCAAAGACCCGATAAAAAAACTGGCGCAAAATGCCGCTAAGTCTACTGCTGTTAATTTGAAGAAATATGGCTTCCGTGAAATTACTGATAGTCGGGGCGAGTCGGCCTATGTCTGGTCCTTCGACTCCGCCAGGAACAGGATTGTTTCTGGCTCCGCTCAGGATAAATCCTTTGATTCTACTCAGGACAAGCAAGATTTTTGTCTGGCTTCGGTTATCGAGGGGCTGGGGACAAAAAATCTGGTGGCCGATGCCATGCTCAAGATTACCGGCAAAACTTACTATGATGTCATTGGTCATGATACTGTAGCGACAATTATTAACGATTTGGTCACAGTTGGAGCTATTCCTTTAGTTATTCACGCCTACTGGGCGATTGAAAACAACGACTGGCTGCAGGATCGGGTGCGGATGCGGGATTTAATCGGCGGCTGGAAGAGCGCCTGCGATCTGGCCGGTGTGTCCTGGGGTGGCGGAGAAACGCCGACTCTCAAGGGAATCGTTGTCCCCGACACCGTTGATCTGGGCGGTTCAGCTACCGGTATCATCAGACCAAAAACCAATCTGATTACCGATAAAAAACTGCGGGCAGGTGACAGGATTTTACTATTAAAAAGCGCCGGCATCAATGCTAATGGTCTGTCTTTGGCCAGGGTAATTGCCAAAAAATTACCTAAAGGTTATGCGACTAAACTGGCAAACGGCAAGATGTACGGCGAGGAAATATTGCACAAAACCCATATTTACGCCAAACTAATACAAGATTTACTGACTAAAAAGATCGATCTTCACTATATCTCCAACATCACCGGCCATGGCTTAAGAAAGCTGATGCGGGCGCGACCAAATTTTAGTTATGTGGTTGAGAGAATCGTCAAACCGCCATCTTTGTTTGATTTTATTCAAGAAAAAGCCAGCCTTGCCGATTTTGAGATGTATCAGACCTTTAACATGGGAATGGACTATGCGTTATTTTTGCCCGAGCGCGAGGTTAAAAAAGCGCAAATTATTATCAAGAAACATGGTTTTGACAGCCTGAACGCCGGCTATGTGGAAAAGGGCAAAAAGCAGGTGGTGATCAAACCCAAAAATCTGGTTTATGATGGCAGCTCACTGGATTTAAGATGAAATCTAATGAAGTTTAAAAAATCTCGATAGAAAAGCGGGAGCTATGGACTGTAAAAATGAGATGGCTTTTGGTTGTTCAGGATCCTTAGGAAGATCTCCGTTACCACTTGGAGGTTGATGTGCGGGTATTCTTAGAAGCGCTAATTCACGGTCAAATAAGTTAAGAAAATGGTCGGTAAATCTTGAATCAACTACGTCAGCTAGAAGATTCCTATAAGCAGCTTGAAATATTGGGTCGTCTGGCCTCAAACCAGAACGCGCTGCCAAAGCCGTTACGACCCCTCCATTAAGCCAGCTATCTTTATTTGTATATGGGTTTCCTTCAACCATATGAAAGATTATAAACATTTAGGTTCTTGTTTGGTAAAAAATATCACGATTCTTACCCCAAAAATATGTAGGAATTAACTGCGCTAGTAAGGTTTTCGGTAAATATGCGTTAAATCTGCGGGGAAAATCGGTTTGAAATAGTTGCCTTCTGGTGCTATTATTCTAATTCTTATGGTTGATGCGGTTCGAGTTGGAACAACACAAAACGAAGTCGCCAGTTGGGTAGACTTAAATACTCTTCCTCCGGAAATCATACAATATAAACTAGGATTATTCAGATTAGACACTTCTTGTCGCTTTGGCGGTGATCGAATTGATCCGGAAACAGTGGAAGTGAGACCGGGTGGTTATGGCTTAGTCACTCGTTGGGGAGTGCCTATACGCGATAGCGATTTGGTAAAGCGTATTCAAGCTGCTCATCCAAACGTGCCAAACGGTGGCAGTTTGGGCGTAGATTTAGTTTTTCACAATGGCTTACCAAGAGAAGAAGCAGAAATAGAAACTCACAGAATAATTTTGGAAAATGCGCGGAAAGTGTTAGAAGAACTTGGCTGGGATGAAGGACCAGATATGATTGTTGTTGGTAGTTCAGTAGGTCCATTAAAGCAAAATGAAGACGGAACGGAAGCAAGATATAGCCAGTTATATGCTGAACAACTAAATTGTCCCGGTGTAGAAATAATCGATGTCAAAGGGGCATGCGCTAGCGGAGGGATAGCTTTTTTAAAGGCGCTAAACGGAAAACTGGTGACAGAAACGAGTAGTTCAGCAAAAAAGCAGCCTAAAAAAAGACTTCTAGTGATTAGCCAAGAAAACTATGTCAGAGAAGCTGTTGAATTGGAATACGACCCTCAAGTCTGCGATCCAGCTTCAGCCAGAGTGTTCACACAAGCAGCGGCAATATTTGGTATTGAGGAAGGGGCGATTACCCTAGGTGGGCATGTATTTTTTAAAGAAGTACCAGACGCTCAAGGTTATCTTTCAGTCAGAGTGAATTATACAGTGTCCAATCCAAACAAGGGATTTACCAGAACTTATGAAGATGACGAGACTTTGTCAGTGGGGATAAATATCCCCAATAACGGGCGGTTAGTTGACATGAATGCTCGAGTGGCGGTTTTTTTTAGAAAAGAAGGCTTGTGTGCTTTACAAGAAATGAAAGCGATGTATGGAGAAAAAGAGTGGGACAAGATGGAAGCAATGGTTAGCCACTATCCTAGCGATTTTATCATGCAACATTTAGTGGCTGATGCAATAAAACAAGGACTAATCCCTAAAGGAATTCTTAAACGTTATTTTGGCAGAGACAGTTACTCCGATGAAGAAGTGGATAGTCTAGCAAAACACATTAAAGAAAATGGCTTTGTCGATCTTCAGGGAGAGTTGGCGACATATCCTCAAGACGGACGTTATGGTAACGCCCCAGCCGCCAACACTCTCATTGCCATGCTGCAGAATATTGATAAGTTAGCAGGCAAGGATGTTTTATTTTTTACTTTTGGCGCTGGCGCTTCGTTTGCTGGAGCAAAGCTACGATTTCGGTAATTATGCGGAGAATCTGCGGGAAAAAATAGAAGATATACCGCTTGCAGATGAAATTGCAAAAAAACACTTCATCTTTCAGCGGCATAACCCTCCGTACGTTCATTTTTTATTGCAAAATGAACTACGATGGGTATAGTATTTAGTATCCAGTATTTAGGCATTCAAACAGGGAGCTTTTATTAGAACGTTTGAATAAGTTACGAAACATATGGCACTCTGGGGAAATGAAGTATAATACCCTCAATTACTCGTATACTTTTATTATGTCCTTTCTTAAATCATATAATCCCGCCAACGGCCGGCTGATCGGGGAGACGCGAACTTCAACTAAACGAGATATTGACCGCGCTGTGGCAAAAGCGCAGAAAGCGTTTGCTGGGTGGAAAAAAACTCCTCTTAATCAAAGAGCGGGCTATCTGAAAAAGTATCGGCAACTTCTGGAAAAACATAAAGAAGAGCTGGCCAGATTGGTTTCGCAGGAGATGGGTAAACCCATTTCCCAGTCGCGGGATGATATAAAGTATGAAAAAGACTTTATTGATTATTACATTCAGGAAGGGCCAAAAGCGCTGGCTGATGAATTTCTAAAAAAGGAAAATAATACCGAGTTTACTATTCGCTTTGAACCCTATGGCGTCTGTGTTTGCATTGCGCCGTGGAATTTTCCTTTGAGCATGTTTAATTCCGGCGTACTTCCGGCGCTTATGGCCGGCAATACCGTCATTTTCAAGCCTTCCGAGTACACGACACTGTCACAAAAAAGATTCGGCGAGTTATTACAGCAGACCGGGCTGCCAACCGGAATTTTTCAGCTGGCAATTGGCGCCGGAGACGTGGGAAAGATGCTCATCGATCATCCGGATATTAATCTCGTCTGGTTTACCGGCAGCACCAAGGTGGGGCAGGAGATTTTTGCCAAATGCGGGAAAAAATTTATCAAAGGAATAATGGAGTTGGGTGGTAGTTCACCGGGTATTGTATTTGCCGATGCTGATTTTGAGGACACCATAAAACAGCTATACTGGGCGCGGTTTTTAAACTGCGGCCAGGTCTGCAGTTCGGTCAAGCGGTTGTTTGTCGAGAGACCAATTTTTCGTCAAGTAGTCGACCGACTGGTCAAAGAACTGCAGACAAAAAAAGTCGGCGACCCATTGCAAAAAGACACTGATTTTGGGCCGCTGGTTTCCCAAAAGCAGTTATTGTTATTGGAGTCTCAAGTTAATGATGCGATTAAAAAAGGAGCCAAGGTAGAAATTGGCGCGAAAAGACCAACTGGAAAAAAATTTGCCAAGGGCAATTATTATCTGCCAACTATTCTTACCAACGTCAACTGGCAGATGCGAGTATTAACCGAGGAAACATTTGGTCCGGTTCTGCCGGTCATTCCCTTTAAAACAGAGGGAGAAGTGATTGAGATGGCAAACAATACTCCTTATGGATTATCGGCGGAAATATATACCTCAGATCTGAAAAAAGCAGAAAAAATAGCCTCAGCAATCCAAAGTGGGGTAGTAGGGATCAATACCGACAGTTTTTATTATCCTTTCTGCCCAATTGGCGGAATGAAAAAAAGCGGCATGGGGCGGGAATATGGCAAGATCGGCTTTCAGGAATTTGCCCAAATCAAGCTTTTAGCAACTAGAACAGTTAAAATCCAGCAATAAAAAAGTAAGCTCGAATTACTTTATGAAAGTCACCACCATCGCTCCCGCCAATATTGCGTTTATTAAATACGCCAATATTGCGTTTATTAAATAC